>B570J14230_10000804_pt1 | contig 12720 bp, 11 predicted proteins | sample LakMenepilimnion_3_FD_14230 | JGI IMG/M metagenome (IMG submission 14230) | reverse complement strand
AATGAAGCGACTCCGGTATGTATTCTTGTTTGTCGACCAAAAGTTCCTCCAACAGCTTCTACTTTAGAATTGGTTAACCCTAATCCTACTTGTTTAACTATCCATAAAAGACCTTTAGGAGATGCCATGAATTTTGCAATACGAACGGTATCTGATACAACTCGGTCTGCAACTGTTACTACACCGCCTCTAATCAATCCATCATCAAATCCTGAACGAGATCCGAATCCCCAATATTGAGGAGTTTCATTTCCTTTACGCTGAATACCTCTTACAATAAAAGGTTGTTTTATGTAAGTCGGATTGTAAGCTTCGTCTTGTAAACTAAACTTTTTATATACATCATCTACTGGAGAATTTGTATTGTATGTAGCCGCTAAAAATCCTTTTTTAGTTGCTTTTATTTGATAAGTATTATCTTTACTATAAAATCCTGTATGTGGACTTACTTTACCATCAGAGTTATACCAATTATAAGTGTTTGTTATAAGCGGGTCATAACTTCTTATTAATGGAGATTTTCCATCTCCTAATTGTGATCGCAAAGTAAATTTTCCAGGTTGCCAACCAGTCGGGCCAGTATTTTTAAAATCGTTAATTACAACTGAATCAATCCAATTGGTTCGATCCACTGTAGCTCGAGATGCTTGTGTTTGCTGAGCCTTCTTTAATTGTTTAGTCGGCATTTCAGTTTGAGTTGCAACACTAGGTGTTGAAAAGTCTGAACGAAAACTTGCTAAATTTGATTTTAAGTCTATTAATGCCATATACTAATAATTATCCAAACGTGCCATAACCGCTGTCCATTTTGGTATTATACGTTCTTCTTAAAGAAGTTTGTTTTTCCATTTCGTCGACTACTCGGCCTCCAATATTAACCATTACTGGCTGTTCAACTTTTGCAATTAGCTCTTTTAATAAAGAAACTATTTCTGCATTGTCATCTCCGCCTGTCATTGAATCCCACCAATTGCTAAAGTCACTTGGTCCGTCGTCTTTTTGCTCTCCTAAACTAGTTCCAGCTACTACAGAATCTTGAGAATTTAATTGAAACGATCCTTTTGCTCCTGATACTACTAATCCTCCTGAAGGGTCAATCATAGCATCGTGTACTTTTTGAGGTTCTGCTCCGTCAGCCGGCTTATCTTCACTAATTAAAGACACTGCCCAATCTGGTAATATTGATTTAACAGCACCTCCTACATAATCAATAGCTTTATTAACCATGTCTTTTAATTCTGGGAAGAATCCTGTTAATAAATCATATACAAACATAAACGGCCTAAAGAAAAATCTTCCTATACCTTCTCCAACATCTTTAAGACCGCCCATTATATCCCCATGAAATAATTTAGATATACCAGATATCATTTTCATAACACTCATTAATGGCGCAAATGCCAATTTAATACTTGCTGTTATCAATGGCATCGCAAAATTAACTATTTCCATTAATGGATCTAAAACTTCCATAATAGGTCCTGCTAATGAATTAAAAATAGTCATTAACTTATCTCCCATTGCGGCCATTTTTTCCTGCGCAGAAGCTTGTTGGTCTTGTAACATTAATTTTTTAGCTTCTTCATTACCTAACGCAGCTGCTTGAGCTATTTGCTCTTTTGAAAGTTGACTATTTTCATCTAACGTTACTCCTAACTGGCTAGCCATATCATTCATATTTTTCTGAGTCTCAGCAGCAGTCATCATTTCATCAACTGTCATACCCATAGCATCAGCAATTGCTTTTTGCTTATATGGCTCCATAGATTTCAATTCATCATACTCACCTGCCTGCTCCATCATTGCAGCGACAGCAGCTGCTGTATCACCTTGAAGTGCTAATTGTCTTGCAGCGTTTAAATTCATATGTTTGCCTGTCAACACATTAGCTTTCATTTCAGCTTCGACAGAAGACTCAATATCTAAAATAGCATCTGCTGATTTTTTAGTTTGATCTAAAGTCATTCCAAACTTTTTAGCAGTTACCACTGCCTTTGTTAAAGCTTGAATATTTCCTTTATAAGAAGCTTGAACCGCTTTAGAAGAAGTTACAATATCTTTTGAAACATCTTTATAATTCATCAATCCGCCGGTCATTGACTCAACTCCAGCTTTAATAACAGCTAAATTTTGTTCTGCAGATTTTCCATTAGCCATAGAAAACTTTTGAAAGTCAGCAGCTTCGTCCGCAGATAATCCCATTTGTTTTGTTAAAAACACTTGAGTCTCAGCCATTTCGTCATTGGCTAATTTAGTAACTCCTAACGATTTAGCTAGCGTTGAATATGCGTCTGTTAATTCTTTTGTGCTAGCTCCGACTACTTCGGTAGAAGCCGCAATTTCATTCATTGAATCATGAATTTCATGAGCCTCATGTTTTGAAATTGCCAATCCTTTTGCCAAATCAGTTACTTCTTGATCTAACTCAAATGCTTTTTTAATTGTATATAACGCAGCTGCGATTGCTAATAGCGGAATTAATATAGGCCCTAATGCGGCCATAAATGATGTTGCTCCAGCTCTTAATGCTGCAAATGCTGAAGATCCTACTGAACCGCCATTGGCTAATCCCGAAGTAAATGAATCCATTACAGCTTTTTGAGTTTTTTCTAATACCGAATCTAATCCAAAAAATTGTTTTAATATTCCTCCACCCGGAACTTCATCTAATATACCTAATACTTTTTCAAATGGCTCTGATATCTTACCTGATAATTCTTGAATATCAATTCCTTGTTTTTTAGCAGCTTCATTTGCTTTATTTAAAGCATTGTTAGTAGATTCTAAAGTTTTTAAAGCATTAATTCTCGTTCCTAAAGAGGTTATTTCGGATCTCGATGTAGCTAATGATAATTCAAATTCTCTTTTCTTTTGTTTTAAATCTTCGACAGCTTTTTTTCTGCCAGTGGCATTAGCTTTTAATATTTTTTGTTGTATCTCCTGAAGTTTAGATTGAAGATCCTTCTCGTTATCAGTTTGTTTTGTTCGATCTTCAGCTAATTTATTTATTTTTTTAGATACGTCGACTTGTTCATAAAGCTCAGAACCAACATTTTCTATATTTTTATAAATAGCTTTTGTATAATCAACTATATCATCAAAATTTTCTCCTAACGCTGCAGATCGACTATTAATTGTTTTAATAGCATCTGCTAAATCTTTCCAATTTTTAGACAAATCTTCTCCAATATCATCTAATTCTTTTGAATTTAATATTTGCTGCTTTTGTGACTGAGCAATATTTTTATTAAATTCTTCCACAGCTTTATACCCCTTAGTACTAATCTTAGGGGTTGATGAAGATGCTGGTTTATTTGTCTTTGCCATTAATTAAATTAGTATTTCTTTTTCCAAGAAGCTTTGTATGTACCAGCTTTTGTATCTGCTACAATTCTATCTGCAGCTTCTTTTCCATACCTTTTAGCATATTCATTATATGCTTTGTCTTGTTTTACTTTTGCACGTTCCCAAGCTTCAGCGGAGGCGTCCATCTTCTGAGCGTATGTTTTAATTCCTTTTAAAGCTTCTATATATTCAGGATCTTTATGTAATTCGTCAAAATATTTTTTGTATTTAACTTTTACAATTTTATCAACAATAGCAGCTATAATTTTATCAACAACTCCTTCTTTTAAAGTAGCGTTGTATTGCTCAGATTGCAATTCAATCTCTTCTTTAATTAGTTGTTTAAATTTAGAAAGTTTCATTTGATTATAATTACTTTAATATAAATATCAATTTAATAAACAGTTGGTATCTTTTACAGTAAAAGACCAGCCAATTAAATAGCTGGTCGATTAATTTTGGGTTTTTTAGCAGATTGCGTTTTAGTTTCTTGTGCTTTCTTTTGTTTGGTTAGTGTTTCATCTATTTTTTTATAATAGAAAATTCTTAGCCAAACTGGCATATTGTAAACATCATTCCAATTGAAACCACCTTTACCATAATAAACCAACTCAAATATTTGATTATGAAGAATTGGTTTATAATTAGGACTTAGGCCAAAAAAAGTTGGTATCAATTCCAAAATCCAACGCCTCCTGTTCGTGGTTGCAATGACTACATTCAAAGTCAATTTGGAATTTTTGGTCTGGCGCTACCTCTTTAATATATGTTCTTAATGCTCTAGAATCTAATGCAAATAATTCATTATCAACAAATGAATCAACTGCTGCTTGAGATGTATCTCCATCAATTGATTTAATTAAATGTTTTAATCGAGTCGTAAGCTCTCTATCAATTGAATCTTTTTTAGATGTCTTTTTAATAGCGTCTAAAGCATATTGAATTTTCTTTTCATCTCCATGAGTTATAATTTTAAATGTAACTACTCGCTTTGATTGAGGTAAAGTATATTCAAATAAATTTACTCCTACAATTTTAGCATCTTCAGGGATATTTTTTTCTGGTAATTCAGTTAAATCAACCTCAACATTAGATTTTTCTCCACAATTAGGACATGTTACGTCTATATTATATGACTTTCCATATCCTAAAATACGAGAAGCAATCATAATAGCATTTTTATCTCCAATAACTAAATCATTGTAATTAATAGTAGATACAATCAATGACTGCATTAATTTATCTAATACAACTCCTTGTTTAATTAAATTTTGTGAAGTAAGAATATCTTCTTCTCGAGCTGTCATGTATTTCATCTCTATCTTACCTGAAGATAAAGGATTAGTCTCAGGATATACTTTACCTTGAGATGGTAATGAAATCATTTCTGTTGGGAATCCAGAGTTTTTAACCTCTTGGCGTTGCATTTGTTGAATAGCAAGTTCTTTTAACTGCGCATCCGACATTTCTGCATTATCCTTTTTAGGATAGTTATCGTTTACTGTTGGCATAACTAATGGTTTATTTAATATAAATATGTAATTGTATTATTCTTCACTTACAGTGTCATCTGACTTCTTAAGTAATGTCTTGATCTTAACAATGATTTGAGAAAATTCTTTTTCTGAAATTCCAAATGCAATTGCCATAGCAGCTATAACCGCTGCTCTTTGAGAGGTAGATTTCAAAGCCTTTGCTGCTTCTGGATCTTCAATCATTTGTATTAATTTAGGACGAATAGCAGAATTAACTGCCTTAATAGCCAGATTTAAATTTTTGATAATAACTGGGTCTGTAATTTTTTCGCCATCAGGTCCTGTAGGCTGAATATCTGCTTCAGTAATTTGTTGAGTAGGAGCAAACTCTTTCAACAACCTTTTAAATTCTTTTGGATTCATTGTATTTTATTTTATTATATCATGACTTCTGCCGTTTTAGGCATTATAAACAGCGATTGAATTACCTTCAAATGTACCTTCGTTTAATTTCATTATAGGTAGTTATTTATCCCACTTAACCAAGCCTGCTACAGTTTTCAATGTGTACTGTGACCCATCTTCACACCATATGATTAAATCTGGACCACTTGTTTTAACAAATGCTTTTGTAATTTTCTTACCTACTAACTCTTTTACCCACATATTTTCAGCTATACCAGTTCCACCTTCGTTTAAAGTTTTTTTAACTTCTTCGCGGATTAAGTTTCTAAATTCTGATGTTTTCATTGTATTTGTCTTTAATATAAATATCTAAACAGTAAAAAAGACCATATTTCTATGGCCTCTTTACATATATTGATGATACTAAAATTATTAGAATTGCAAAATTGCGTAATCGTATTTCAATGTTAATTGAATATTTACAGCATCTTCAGTAGCCCAATCAAAGTCACCAAAGTTAGCGTCTCCAATATAAGCACCTTTTAAAGTCCATTCTTCAACTTTATCACCTACTGGCCCTAAAGCATTGAAAGTAATGTCTTTCTTGTAAAAGTCAGAATAACCATCGCGACCTGTTACAGACTCATGAGATAAACGAACCCATTCCATTACTGCTTGAGAAGCTGAAGGAACTACTGGATCGTATAAAGTAATTGATACATCATTCCAACGTCCTTTTCCTTTTAATTTTCTTTCTACGTTGATATGATCTAATACCACATCACCGAAAGTAATACCTGGACGATTAGTCGCTTTAATTAAATAAGCAGGGATACCTTCAATGTACATGATAAAACGGTTAGCCACTTTTGGTTCAAAAGCGGTAAACATTATTTCGGTTGGGTCTAATAATTCAGCCATTGTTTTTTTTTGTTTAGTATTTCTTTAATATAAATATCTTTCTTTTGTAAAAACTATACCATTTATATATTAGGCATCAGTTTTTTTTATATTAATAAATATGATGATACTTAAAAACAAAAGAAAAGCCCCTATTTCTAGAGGCTTTATCTTTATTGTAATTTTAATTATTGAGCAAATGCTGCACCGGTAGGTAAGATGTTGAAATCAATAATAATGAATTCAGCGGTCTTAGCTGGTTGCAAGAATATTTGACCATACATAATGTTACGATCGATGATATCTGGAGTGTTATTTGTTTCATCCATTACAACTTTAAAGCTATATAAACCTTGGCGTTGTTGTACTGATTCCAAATAAGGATTACAGATATTTAAGAAACGGTTACGAGTTGCTGCTGTATTGTTTTCAAATACTAAATACTTAGTAGCTGATGCAATGTATTTCTTAACAGCAATTAATAAACGACGAACATTGATACGATCTAATGCTGAAGGTTTAGCTTGAAGAGTCTTTTGACCCCATACACAAACACCTTGACCAGGGAAAGTAGCAATAGGATTAACGCGACCTTCATACAACTCATCTCTTTCAGCGTGAGTTAAACGAGTATAAGCGTCTAATACTGTTGATAAACCACCACGATTTAAACCTGCAGGTGCATACCATTCAGCAGCTACTCTATCATTGAAAGCTAACACGCCTGGAATTACCACACTTGGTGGTACCCATACTGGTTTGTTAATATTAGCATCTACAATTTTCACCCAAGGGTAGTAAGTAGCGGCATAGTTATTATCTAAAGCTTCAACTGCTGAAGTAGCAGCAGCAATATTTCCAGTTAAGCCAACACAATCAAATACTAAGAAAGTATCACCTCTGTCAATACACATATTAGCAGCGTAATCAATTACTGCAGAGTGAGCATCTTGAATAACACCTGGAAGAGCTATCATATTAATGTCTAACTCATCAGGATTAGATACTGCATCAATTGCATTTTTGTATACTGAATAATCAGCAGCTGTTGCACTTGATAAATCATATCCTTGAGTATTTGCAGCTACGATATCAGCTCCTACTAAAATTCTACGGTTAGATTGAATACCGTCTGAACCACCTTGGAAAGGAACAATAAACTTACGAGAGTCAATTGAAGTAGCTGTCGTTAAGTCAATAGCATTACTGCCTAAAGTTGAATCTTCTAAACAATTAGATAATAAGAATTTAGCATTTGAACCAATCGTTGCATTTGCTGCAGGAAGTGGTTTTAAGTAATTGATGTTATCTGTGTTTACGAAATCATATTCAAATCCGAAATGCTTACGTTTGTTGTAAATACCATTGATAGTTTGAGCAGTTGCGAAACTAGCAGAAGGTATATTTCCAAAATCTGAAGGTAATGGATTGAATAAAGCGGCAAATCCGAAAGGAACTAACTCTGGAGAATAAACTCCTTTAGCTACGTTATCATCTACTTCAACATATACATATTTAGATTTACTTGGATAATCTCCAAATACAACAACTTTACCTGAAGTAAATGTCATATATTGGTCACCAATTACTCTTGCAATGTATCTTGCAGAATTAGGATCTAAATTAACGTTATCAAACGATTCTAATATACTAGGACGAACATCTGAGTCTTGAGTTGTATATGGAGAACCAATTGCGTTTAATTTAGTTTGATCTACGGCGCGAATTGTTACGGTAAATGAACCATATTCAGATCCAGCTACTGTTCCAGCAGGTTTGATATTTGAAATAGCAACTTTAGTTTCGTAATTTGAATGAATACCATCAGCGATAGTATGCAATTTGAATAAATTCTGATTAGCAGCTGCTACTGTCTGAGAAATGATCCATGGAGTTTGAGCTTCCATATAACCATCAGTGAAATCAAATGATCCAGTTTGAATAGAAATAGTACAAGCAGGGTCAGCAGCTAATGAAGCTGATGCAGCTTTAGTAAACATTGTATACAAATAACCTGGAGTTGAAGTTGTGTTAGCAGTCTTGCTAAATACTTTAGTTAAAAAGTTAGCATTTGAGCTATTTAATGAAGCGCTATAAATAGCAGATCCATTTCCTACAGCGTTAGGGAATGCAGCGGTATCAACTGTATATGAACCAGATACGTTAATTACGAACGATCCTGAGATATTTGAAGTTAATGCTGATGCTTGAAACAATGGAGTAGTACCATTATAAAATGCAGTAGTCTCTGAAACTACTTGCGAAGGGTGAATTAATGCAATATGTCTAGAACCAAATGTACCAGTAGCTACTAACGCTAAAGGACTTGATAATTCATATCCATCATCATGTAAAGTACGAACAACTGTTAATTGTCCTGAATTTGCTAAATACTCCTTAGCTGCGTAAGGTAAGTATAAATTTGGATTGGTATCACCGAAAATTTGAACGAACTCGCTATATGAAGTTACTGATGTTGGAATCATTGCTGGACCTTTTGTTGTTGGTCCTACAAATGCTGCTCCAATACCGGCAATTCCTTGAGGTAAGAACGACAAATCTTTTTCTTCGGTAAAGACACCGGGGCTAACGATTTTTTCTGCCATTGTGTTTTTATGTTTAAGATTTGGTTGTTAAAAGATTATTTATCTACTAATAAATATGGTTTGTTTTGGTCAAACAGAAGATTAGAGTACAGTAATTACTCCTGTTTCTACATCAATTTCGCCTTCTCCATACTTAGTAGTAATGGCTGCAGCTAGCTTTTCTTCTTCAGTTTGAATAGACAAATATTCTTTAGTAAATTCCAATTCTAACTCGCTTAAGCGATTGGTTTGCTCGTTAACGATGATTTGCTCTACTTTAAGCTGACCTAATTGAGCAGTGATTGTTGCGTATTTTGTACGAAGCTCTTGAACTTGTTTTAGTTCTTGTTCTGTTAATTTGATTTCTGACATAACTAATTTATTTATATTATTATATTAATTTATTAAATTTTACATTACTTAAAATGTACATTAATAATTATGGGCTGTTCTTTTGAAACTATGTGATTAACATATGAATATCTGCTTTTTTAGTTGCATTACCAACAGATTGCATTATTTCTATTAAATGAACATCTACTAATTCCGGATGAACCCACCAATCTTCATAAGGAGAATATGCGTCCGGACCTATATTTGCCACGACTAATTTATATCCATAAGACTCTAAATACTTTCTAGACTTATCTCTTACGCTTTTTGTATCGTCGACATAAGCATCATGTTCAAAAGTAATTACTCGAAATTTATGTTTCCAAAATGGAATTTGCAATAAAGTTTCATATGAAATACTAGGTGGATCACAATCTATTTGTAAATAATCAATAATTGGATCTGTTAGCAAACTCTCATAGTTTATATTCGTCGCATCACCCTCTATTACTTGATTTAACCTTCTATTTCTGAAGTCGCTTACACTTATAGGATTAATATCTATAGACTGTCCCTTCCAGTTAAAATGTGTTTCTAATAGCGCTGTATTATTTCCATAAAATGGATCTGCCGAACCAATTTCCAAATAAGTTCCATCTCGTTTTCCATTTAATATAGATAAAACAAATAAGTCTTGATAGCATTGAGAGAAATTTCTTTCAATTGTTTCGGCACCTTGAAATTTATATTTTAATTGCTTGAATTGATCTTGAGTATAAATCATTGGCTCTTTCCAAGAGTTTCCTAAATTCCTAAGATTGTTTTCAACAGCTGTTTTATATACAGGTGCTAAATTGTAATTTTGATGTATATATCTGAGTGATGCTATAGTTTCGTCACATAACCCTATCCACCAACCACAAATTGCTTTTTCAAATGGCAATCCATAATCGCCTGGATACTCTACATCTGTATGAGTATTTGGTTTGTCTGTTGCAAATTGCATTCCTAACTCTGATATAGTATAACCTTCCTGCCAATCTTTATTTCGCTCATATACACGAGCTAGTAAAAAATAAGCTTCAGGTCTTTTAGGTAATAAAGATATAGCTCGTAAAAGAACTCCTTTAATAGTAAAAGTTCTATTTGTTTGTTTTTCAAAACAAATTGACATCCTTAATAGTGCTTCGTAAATTTTATTATCATCTTTACCAAACTCCACACTGCGTAAATAATATCCTGCAGCTGAAGCTGTTTGTCCTATTTTTTCATATTCCCAACCTAAATTGAAAATGACTTCTTGATTTTTAGGATCTAATATATAATTGTCTAACCAATATTGTAAACTCATAACTTATTTTTTATTTTTAGGTTCTATACCATTTTCACATCCTTGACAAAGTGAAAAGCATTGCAATGGTCTTGGAATAATGTCTTCATACTCTTGCTCATATATGTTTCCTAGAATATGTTTCAATCCATAATCCATACAACATAATGAAACGTCTCCGTTAGGAAGAACTACATTGTGATATAAATCTTCTATACAGTTGCAAGTCATTTGTTTATCTCCATGATCCATATGTTTGAATCGATCTGCAATTTTAGCTAACTCTGGTTTGATAATAGCTTCTCCTAACAAATTACCTGCTCTAGACCAAAACTCTGGAACGTGTGCTGTTGCAAAGATTGGTTTGATATCATCATGCACTTCACTCATACTCATTACATAAAATCCTTGAATATGATTTTCTAATTCTTTAAAGCGTTTAATTACTTCAATGTATCTAGGAGTAATTGGATGTTTAGCGATTAATTCTTGATCTGGTAAATGTAAACAAAATCCTCCATTTGGTCCTTGAGTAAATGGAATGTCTTTGATTCGCTCAACATCATCTAGCGTCATACCTACTCCGGTTGAAAATGCAGATACTGGATGACCTTGTTCATGAGCATATAAAAGCATATCAGTGCAATGTTTATTTAACCAAGGTTCTGTAAATCCAGAAAATGTAATTCTTATTTCTTTTGGTAATTTATCAATTACCTTTTTGAAATTTTCCAAAGTCATTGTTTTATCTGAATCGTATACATTTAGCAAAGTCTTTTGTGGACAAAATGCACAATCAATTACACATCCTTTAGGAGGTATTGAAGTTGTAAATTCCAAAGTTGGATATGGAGTAAGTCTCCAATAATCTTTTTTAGGGTTCCATTTGAAATTAGGTCCTGCTGACTTTTCAATATAACTTTCAAAAAATGTTTTTGGCATTTTTAATATATACGCTGCATTATCTTGAAATCCAAAGCTAATTAGTAAATCATCTTTGTATTCAGTTAAGCCACAACAAAACTCAATTTCGCCTCCCATGAAATTAAATGAATCTGAAACGTGTTCTATATTCCAATCTTTATCCCAGATAACAAATCGATGAGTGTATTTACCATCTTTTTGTTCTAATTTATTTTTAAATAAATCTACTTCATGAATAATACAAATGCGCTTTCCTTTATATGGAATGATTTGAGAGCTACCTCTTAAATTTTGTAAAGGTCCTACTCCTGGTTTAACTACTCTTTGGATCGATTGACCTTCTTCCGGAAACGCTTCTACTAACTCTGTTGGATTAGTCCATTTAACAAAATGATTTGGTAAGTCCGTTACAGTCATCCAATTTTTTTCACAATATGAATTAGCATCAACTGGAGGTTCAATTCTACTGCGTTTAACTTCTTTAACAGTCTTGTTAGTTACCTCTAATTCAGATATTTCCATACGACCTTCTCCATTGGTTTTGGTATCTCTACGAACCCCACACAATACCAATTTACCATTCCATCGAGTTAAACGACCATCTTCTAAACCAACAAATTCCCATATAGGTTCTTTATCTAATTTAGTCGTGTCAATTCGCTTAACTGAAGTTAATTGTAAATCGTTATCGAGCTCACAGAAGTAATTTACCGTACGAAGATGCATGTCATTTTCTGGATTGAGATATGATAACGGCCCCCATCTATTATTAAATAGCTGTTCATTTTCGCAATGATAAAGAGTGTAATTTACGTGTCGTAAATTGCAAATTAATTTTCCATTGTCATTATAAATGGAAGGATTCATCAATCCAGTACCATTTGTTAATTCAGCTGGTATAATTAAAGGAACTAGTTTACCACCTGCTTTTATAACTCGTTTTACTAACATAACTTTATTTTACTTTTAATTAATATATGAATTTCTTTTGAAGAAATCAAGAGCAATTTAAAAACATGTAATTTTCCAATTAACTTTCCAATGGATTGGATGTCCAGGTATTCCACTTATTTCTTCTGCTCTAACAATCAATGTCGATGGGCCAGGATCATACACAAAATCAGTTAAATATGCCATATTCGGTCCTGCTTGGCCTACGTTAACTGACAATACTCCATTATCAGGGGTAGGAGTTCCGCCAGGTACTGCACTATTTGGTAAATTTGGTTTTAAATGTGCTGCATTGAATGAAGATCCTCCAAATGGCACGGTTGTTTGCAAAGGAGCTATGTAATGAATCCATCCTGCAGATGTTGCAAAATTTAGTAGATCATATACTAGTGCATGCGCTTCAATAGTCGCTACTTTATGATTGTTTAATAATCCACCAAAGTTATAAGTATAAATTGATATATTTCCAGAT
>B570J14230_10000800_pt1 | contig 12746 bp, 8 predicted proteins | sample LakMenepilimnion_3_FD_14230 | JGI IMG/M metagenome (IMG submission 14230) | reverse complement strand
AGGCAACCTTCGCTTTCTTCCTCTTCGTCTGGTTCTTCTTCGCTGATTGGGCCAAGTTCGAGCATCGGGTTAATTACGACACCGCGCTTGTGTGTGCCGTCATCTTCTGTCCAGTTGTAGGTGAAGATTCGGCTGCCAACGCCTATCTGCGGGGCGGCAAGGCCTACTCCAGGCGCAGCATCCATGGTTTCAAACATGTCGTCAACCAGGGTTCTCAGGTTGTCGTCGAAGACCAGAACCTCGCTCGCCGGTTGATGCAGCACGGGATTGCCTTTTATACAGATTGGCCGAATAGTCATTAGGCAAATTTACAGGATTCACCTAGCCGCTAGCCGAGCGTCGCGCGGGTAGCCTTAGGTCTGAGGTTCAAGGGAGCTATGGAAGATCTAATTGGTCCGGCAGATGAGTTGCGCTATTTAGCAATTCTGCTCGCGGTTCTAGCGGCCGTCGCACTAGCTTTCGGTGCACAGTTTCAAAACAATGCCGTGTCCAACGGCAAAGCCAAGCCAAAGACCAAGGATGGTCGCGGCGGCTTGGGCCTCAGGCAGCTGCGAAAGTTAATTGTTCGCCCGCAGTGGATTTCTGGACTTGGCCTAATGGGTCTCGGAATGGTTTTGCAGCTTGGCGCACTTACTCTCGCACCCCTCATCGTGGTTCAGCCGATTGGTGCTTTAGCTCTGGTTATCACTTCGCTCTTGAATGCCCGAGTGACCAAGACCCGTCTCAATCGAGGCACAACCATCGCGATTATTCTCTGCACATTTGGAATTGCGGCATTCGTCACGACGGCTTCGGGCGTTGCAGATGCAAACGTTTTGACCGATACCGATGTCACGGCGGTGCTAGCGATTCTGCTTGGCCTTCTGGTTGTCTTCGCTGTGCTGTTCTTTACCTCGGGCAGGTCTGCGAAGCCACTCACCTACATCATCGGTGCCGGAGTTCTGTATGGCTTCGTCGCAACCCTTGCCAAGGTGGTCATTCAGCGCCTCTATCAGATGCAGTTTGACTGGCTCACGATTCTCTGTCTGCTGGCTCTGGTTGCAGCGGTCATTCTGGGTGGCTGGTTTGTGCAGAACGCTTACGCGTCTGGGCCGCCAGACTTGGTTATTGCCGGGCTTACAGTCATCGACCCTCTGGTTGCGGTGAGCGTGGCGATTGCGATCCTGGGCGAGGCCGAGGCGGCCACACCCTTGACTGCTATTGGCTTTGCCCTATCGGGTGCGATTGCTGTTGCGGGCGTGGTTCTGCTATCCAAGGTTCACCCGGAGTTGGCAGCGTCGAAGCAATAGTTTCGGTAAAATTGGGGTAGCCAAAACTGGCCGACTACCTAAGCGGGGCTGCTGTTAAGACTTCAAAGACACCACTCAAAATTGTTATTGGTGCCGATACTTTTCCGCCAGACATTAATGGCGCGGCTCGCTTTGCAGAGCGCCTGGCGGCCGGTCTGGTGCGCCACGGGCACGAAGTGCACGTTATTGTGCCGGCGTTCAGCTCTGAATACGGAACATTCGTTGAGACCCACGATGGCTCAAAGATGACGGTGCACAGAATAAAGAGCTACCGAGTTATTTCGCACAAAACCCTTAGGTTCGTATGGCCCTTCACTCTCAAGAAGAAGACCGACGAGATTCTTCGCTTGGTTCAGCCCGATGCCGTGCACGTTCAGTCGCACCTGATTGTCGGGCGTTACCTAATCAAGAGCGCCAAGCAGAGGCAGATTCGACTGTTGGCGACCAACCACATCATGCCCGAAAACCTAATCAAGTATTCGGTGATCATTCCTAAATGGTTTGAGAAGACCGCAATGAAGCTTGCCTGGCGCGATGCCGGTCGAGTGCTAAAGCAGGTTGACTTCATTACTACGCCAACCCGACGTGCAGCTGACCTTCTAGAGGCCGCCGCCGGCGTAACCGATGTGCTTGCAATCTCTTGCGGAATCGAAGCTTCAAAGTTTGCCAACGCAACACCAACCAGCAACAAGCAACCTCGAATTCTCTTTCTAGGTCGCCTCGACTATGAGAAACACATTCACAATTTGTTGAGCGCAGTAGCGCTTCTGCCGAAGAGCCTCAACACCCAGGTTGAAATTGTTGGCGACGGTGGAGAGCGCAAGGCACTCGAAGCCCAGGCGCAGCAACTCGGAATTTCGGAGCAGGTGAAGTTTCTCGGTCACATTAGTGAGCAGGAACTTCCAAAGGCATACGAGCGCGCCACATTATTCGCCATGCCATCAATCGCAGAGCTGCAATCAATCGCAACCATGGAGGCCATGGCCTCGGGACGACCAGTGGTTGCTGCCGACGCCATGGCCCTTCCGCACCTGGTGCACGATGGCGACAACGGCTACCTGTTTCCGCCAAATGATGTCGAAGTCTTTGCCGATCGACTTCTCAGGGTCTTGACCGCTGACAAAAAAGAACTCGCGCGCCTCAGCGAAAACTCGCTCTATTTGATTCAGTCACACGACATCGAACGAACCCTCAACATCTTTGAAGGGCTTTACCGCGGCGACAAAGATGCCGAGAAGACCTCAGACGACAACCGCGAGGGCTATCTCGAACCGATTGGCCGCCTAAACGCCCGCCTGAAAGCGCAGGTGGTTCTGATGCGCAAACAGGCCCTTGCCCTTCGAGAGGCATCGCTGAACTTGGTCGACAAGGCCGAAGAACTCGCCGAGGATGCCGTGCGTCGCGCCAAAGAGGCGAACGCTAAGGTCAAGAAATCTGCGGTCGATACGGCCAACAAAGCCAAATCTGCGGTGAAAGAAGTTGCCGAGCGTTTGAGGTCTGAAGACTAGTTCGAAAACGGGTAGGCTTTCCCAAACGAGCCAGCGGGGGCTAACTCCGCCGGACCTAGGCGAAAGAGCAAAGATGACCAAGCGCCCATGGCTAGACCACTATCCCAGTGACGTGCCCCACGAACTTCCGGCTGTTCCATTCAAGAACGTTGCCGAACTAATTCGCAAAGCTGCCAGCACCTACGGCAAGACAAAAGCCTTCACCCAGGTCATGCCGAATGGAATGAACGGCTCGCTTACTTACGCGCAGGTAGATCTGCTCTCAGACCGTTTTGCAATTTACCTTCGAGAAGTTGCCGGTCTTCAGTCTGGCGATCGAGTTGCAGTGCAGATGCCTAACTGCCTCAGCTACCCAATCGTGGCCTTCGGAATTCTGAAGGCCGGGTTGGTTCTCGTAAACACCAACCCGCTCTACACCGCGACCGAGATGACTCATCAGTTCTCAGACTCAGGTGCTAAGGCGCTCGTTGTGATTGATATGTTTGCCGACCGTTTGCCTGAGGTTTTGCCAAAGACCAGCATCGAGACCGTTGTCACTGTAAAGATCTCCGAGTACTTCCCTGCGCTTGTCGGCGGAGTCATCAGGGTTACCCAGAAGTTCTGGAGCAGAACCTTGCCGAAGATTGCCGTTGAACACACGAAGTTCAGCGACGCGCTAACCGCAGGTTCGAAGCAGCTCTCTGAAGAGAAACTAAAGGGCTATCTATCTTCGGTCGATTCCAACACGGTGGCAGCGCTGCAGTACACAGGTGGTACAACTGGTGTCTCTAAGGGTGCAATGCTTTCGCACGGCAACCTTGCAACTAACACCTTGCAGCTGATCACGATGTGCGGCGACTACATGCGCCCTGGCAAAGAGACTGTCGTAACCGCACTCCCGCTGTACCACATCTTTGCTTTCACGATCAACCTTCTTGGTTTCTGGCACATCGGCGGCCGCAACCTCTTGGTTCCTTCACCTCGACCTCCTAGCAACTTGAGGCGCGTCTTCGAAAACTACAAAGTCACATGGATGACTGGCGTGAACACACTGTTCAGCGCACTGCTCAACGAGCGCTGGTTTGTCGACAGCCCACCAAAGCACTTGCGCGCCTCGGCCGCGGGTGGCATGGCTTTGCACGAGTCTGTTTCGCAGCGCTGGCGTGAAATCACAGGCACTCCGATTGTCGAGGGTTATGGATTGACCGAGACTTCTCCGGTGCTCACCTTCAACCCGCTCGGTGGTCAGGGCAAGGATGGCACCATTGGCATCCCTGTGCCTTCGACCGACGTTAAGTGCGTTAAAGACGACGGTTCTGAAGCTGCTGTTGGTGAACCTGGCGAGATTTACGCATCTGGGCCACAAATCATGCTCGGCTACTGGCAGCGACCAGACGAAACCAAGGCCACTATGAGCGGTGCTTGGTTCAAGACTGGCGACATCGCAACTCGCGATTCAGATGGTTACTTCACGATTGTCGACCGCAAGAAAGACATGATTCTTGTCTCTGGGTTCAACGTCTACCCGAACGAGGTCGAAGAGCAGATCGCCGCTCTCGCAGGCGTGCTAGAGGTCGGCGTCATTGGTGTTCCAAACACGGGCAGCGGCGAAAAGGTGAAGGCTTTCATCGTTGCCGGTGTAACCCCTCCGACAGAGGCCGAAGTTATCGCCCACTGCCGCGTTCACCTCTCGGCCTACAAGGTTCCAAGCTCGGTCGAGTTTGTAACTGAATTGCCAAAGAGCCCAATCGGCAAGATTCTGCGAAGAGAACTACGCGCTCAAGAAATCGCATCAATTTCGAACAGGAAGGGCTAGCCATGAATTCGCTAATGATCCGGGCTGCAGAGACAGCCAACCAGGCAACGGTTGTAAACGAGTTTGAACAGTCTCTTCTTCGAATCTTCATCCTGATCATCATGTTCGGGCTCGGAGCCGGGCTCACCCCGAAGGATTTCACCCTCGCTTTGCGTCGGCCTTGGGGTCTTGTGGTTGGTTGGGTAGCTCAGTTCGGCATCATGCCGCTGACCTCGTTTGTGCTTATCGTGGCAGTTTTAATTCCGTTCTCGCCACCAGAGGGTGTTCTATTCATTGCTCTCGGAGCACTGATTATGGGAAGCGTGCCAGCCGGCACCACCTCGAATCTGTTCACTTACTTCTCCAAGGGAAACGTAGCCCTTAGCGTCACGATGACGGTGAACTCAACTCTGTGGGCATTCATCATGACTCCGTTGGCTCTGTGGGCTTACTCGAACCTGCTCGGTCTCGACGAATCTCTCAGCGTTCCTCCAGGAGAGCTTGCAACGGTAATCGTTGGTCTGATCATTCCAGTAGGAATCGGAATGCTTATCCGCAGACTAAGCGCGAACATCGGTTCACTTATCGAACTAATCGGAAGCGTATTCGGCTTGTTGTTTATTCCATTCTTGATTGCCGTTTGGGTGCCGAGAAACTGGCAGTTGCTTCTTGACACCAACTGGCCCACCTACGTCGTGGCAATCGGTCTTGGTGCGGTTGGCATGCTTGCTGCCTACTACATGTCAAAGCTCCTAAAACTTCATCCCGCAAACGCGAGAACGATTGCGCTCGAGGCAGGTATCAACAATGGCCCACTCGCAATTGCGGTCATCGTAGCGGTCTACATCGACAACCCGGGTCTAGACCAGATCCTTCTTGTTCCTGCTCTTTACTCGCTGTTTATCGTGCTGCTCTCGACGGTTGTCACTTTGTTTTTCCGACGGGCGAATTTGGCAGCAGAGCAGAAGATACCGAACCTGCTCTAATTAGGCACACCGCTGGAAACCCGCACACACGGGTAAACTTTTAGCGGCTGGGGGAGTTAGCTCAGCTGGTTAGAGCAGCGGACTCATAATCCGTCGGTCACGGGTTCAAGTCCCGTACTCCCCACCGAGTCGAGTTTTTGGCGACCCGCGCTTTGTCTGCCGCACAGTCTTCGGCGTAATAGCATTACGCATGACCTCAATCGCAGTGATCGGCGCTGGTTGGCGCGCACAGTTCTTCATTCGCTTGGCGAAGATGATGCCCGAGAAGTTCGAAATTGTCGGAGTGGTTGCCCGCAGAGAAGATGTGCGAGCCAAGCTACAACAAGATTTTGGCGTTCAGACCTTTTCTTCAGTGAGTCAATTACTTAGTCATAAGAAGCCCGACTATGCAATCGTTAGCGTTTCCTGGGATGCGAATCCGGGGCTCGTTGAGGAACTCGTTACCGCCGGCATCCATGTGCTTTGTGAAACGCCGCCGGCACCTACTCTCGAGGGCTTGCAGTCACTCTGGAAGAACGTAGGTTCTTCAGGTCTAGTTCAGGTTGCCGAGCAATACATGTCTTTACCCGGTCATGCCGCTCGCTTAGCAATTGTTAGAGCCGGAACCATCGGCCAAGTCGGTTCGGTTGAGATTTCCTCGACGCACGGATATCACGCCGTGTCGATCATGCGCGGTTTTCTAGATGCTGGTTTTGAGCCAACCCAAATCACGACCCGACAGTTTGCAGCCCCGCTAGTCGATCCTCTCGCTCGTGCGGGATGGAACGACGACTTGATTCCAAAGAGCGCAAAGACCACCATTTCGCTGATTGATTTTGGTGCCGGCAAATCTGGTCTCTACAACTTCGTCGACAATCAATGGCACAACCAGCTGCGCCATCGAAGAATAGTTATTCGAGGCAGCAGGGGAGAGCTAGTCGATGACTCGGTCATTCGGTTGGTTGATGGGCCTGCAATCACAACTTCGCGCATTGAGCGTTACCAGCTCGGCTATGACCTGAATTTGGACGGCTTTGACACCGAGCACTTATCTTTCGACGGCCAAGTAGTTTTCAAGAATCCGTTCACAGGGCTTCGGCTCATGGATGAGGAGATCGCGATCGCTCAACTCATGGTGCAAATGGCCGACTGGCTCGATGGCAAGGCGACGGCTCCTTACCCGCTAGCGCAAGCCTGCCAGGATCACTTGGTCTCTCTCGCGATAGACGAATCGATTGCGACTGGCAACTCCGTGAGTACGCAAAGGCAGGCTTGGGCCAAGTAGCCGTCAGCAGCCAGCCGGGCAGTCTGAGAATTGGCTGAATGCCAGCAAAAGTGGGGTTATGAAAGCGTTTACTCAATCTCAATGTCGCCGTTCTGGCTAGAATTGGCGAAGTTCTATAGAGAGATGGAAACTAATGAAATTGACTTCACTAAACCAGAGATTAGCACTGGCAATCATGACCGTTTTCGCGGTCTTGGCGACACAGTTTTCAGCCGCGCCGGCAAAAGCGCTCGCATCAGACACCCTGACCATCACGGTTCACTACAACCGCATAGCCGGCGACTATGAAAACTGGAATCTCTGGATCTGGAAGAACATGGACACTGGCGCCGACGGTGCCGGAATCGAAGTGAAGTTTGACCAAGACACCTCGTATGGAAAGAAAGTTACTTTCAAGCTCGAGGGCATGAAGCCTTTCGACAACGTTGGAATAATCGCTCGTTTGGGCAACTGGTCGAAGAAAGATGTCGGCTCAACCTGGCCGAACGGCGGAGACCGCTTTATCAAAAACTTTGATGCAAATGGAAAAGCTGAGGTATGGCTGATCGAGGGAGATAAAGAGATTTATACCAAGGAGCCGGTAATCGGCGCAATTAAGCCACAGATTAACTCAGCGATTCTTAATGACTTCAAAGCCGTCACGCTAACGCTGAACAATCAGTACACATTGAAGGGCACAGCTACTGAAGACTTCACGCTGACAGACGCCAAGGGCGGTAGCGTCGCAATTTCTTCGGTGAGCCTTCCGGCCGGAAAAACTTCTTCAAACTTTGTCACGCTAAACCTGAATGCCGACGTTGACATCGCTAGTTCGTACACGGTCAACCACCCGGTTTACGGCAAGGGTTCAGTTGCCGTCGGTTCAATCATGGATAGCAAAGCCTTCGCTGACGCGTTTACCTACACCGGAAACGACCTCGGCAACACCTACTCTGCGGCCAAGACCGACTTTAGAGTTTGGGCTCCAACCGCAACGCGAGTGAAGCTAATTACTTATTCTTCGCTCACCGCTCGCACAGGAACCGAGATCTTTATGACCAAGGCCGAGAAGGGCACTTGGACTGCTTCAATTTCGGGTGACCAGCACTTGCTGCCTTACGTATACCAAGCTGAAGTCGGCGGATTCTTTAGGGAAGCAGTTGACCCGTATGTTAGGGCGACCGCTATCGAGGGCGACCGCGGTGTCGTCGTTGACCTGAACCGAACCAACCCTGCGAAGTGGACTCCGGGCGCAGCGAACAAGCCAGCGTTCTCTGGCAAGCCAACTGACGCCGTGATCTACGAAACTCACGTTCGTGACCTTTCGATTGACTCGAACAGTGGAATCCCGGTTGCTCACAGAGGCAAGTTCTTGGCCTTCACCGACTACAACACCACAACCACTCAGGTCGTGACCAACAAGAAGACCAAGAAGAAGACTGTGGTCAAGACCAAGAACCCATCGGGAATGTCAGCAATCAAGGACCTCGGCATCAGCCACATTCAGTTCTTGCCAATCTACGACTATGCCTCGGTTACCGAAGCTAAGCCGACATTCAACTGGGGTTATGACCCGAAGAACTTCAACGTTCCAGAGGGTTCCTACGCCACCAAGCCGGCCGACCCGGTGAACCGAATCATGGAGTTGAAGACCATGATTCAGTCACTGCACGACAATGGCATCCGTGTGATCATGGACGTCGTTTACAACCACGTCTGGGATGCCGGCTCGTTTAGCCAGGAGCAGCTAGTTCCGGGCTACTTCTTCAGAAAGACAGCATCTGGCGAGTATGCCAACGGAACCGGTGTTGGCAACGAGACCGCATCTGAACGTCCGATGGTTCGCAAGTTCATCGTTGATTCGATCAAATACTGGGCAACCGAGTACAACCTCGATGGCTACCGATTCGATCTGATGGGTATTCACGACGTCACGACCATGCAGCAGGTTCGAGCTGAACTCAACAAGATCGACCCGACCATCATCGTTCTCGGTGAGGGCTGGAACATGGGTGAAATGATTCCTGACAACCAGAAGGCTGCGCAGATTAACGCGCTATCTCTGCCTGGAATCTCAATGTTCAACGACGAGATCCGTGACGGAATCAAGGGTTCTGTATTCGACTCGGGTGACCGCGGTTGGGCAACTGGTAAATACGCCGCAATCAGCAGTGTCAAGGCTGGAATTGTCGGAAACATTGCCTTCGACCGTTTTGTAAATGGAAGATGGACCACGATTGACCCTGGCCAGTCTGTGAACTACGTAGAAGCTCACGACAACCTGTCTCTCTATGACAAGTTGAAGGCAAGCAAGCGTGGCTCTAGCGAGGCATTGCTCGGGTCTTATCACAGGCTCTCGACTTCGGTGCCTTTGCTAGCTCAGGGCATGCCATTCATTCAGGCCGGCCAAGAGTTCTTGAGAACCAAGTTGGGTGATGAGAACAGCTACAAGTCAAGCGACGCTGTGAACTCGCTCAAGTGGAATTCACGCGCGACCAACATCGTGAGCGTCAACTACTACAAGGGTCTGCTGGCGATTCGCAAGGCTCACCCGGCATTCAGAATGGATACGGCCGCTGCTGTGAAGGCTAACCTTGCTTTCATTAATGCTGACGAACCTGTGATTGCTTACTCGTTGAACGGTAAGGCGGTTGGCGACTCTTGGAACACGATTGTCGTAGTTCACAACCCGAGCACAGTAGCCAGAACAATCACGCTACCTTCTAGCGGCGATTGGAACGTTGTGGTCTCAGGTTCTCGTGCATCACTCGAGACGATCACCACGCTGAAGGGTGTAACGACGGTCTCGGTGCCCGCACTGAGCACCTGGGTTGCGCACAAGCAATAATTTTTCAGGTTCAAAGGCCGGTCGAAAGACCGGCCTTTGCGCTATCTTTGGCAAAAGGCTTGCAGTGGGCCGGGGGAAGTAGATTGACCGCATGAAGAAGTTTTTGGCGTTGCTTCTGACAGTTTCTCTGTTGGGAATCACTCCGGTCGCTTATTCGGCGACACCAAAGATAGGTCAGGCTTGTTCCAAATCCGGCCAGCGTGTTGTTGTGGCAAAGGTGCCTCTCGTTTGCAAGGTGGGCACCCAGGCGCAGCAGAAAAAAGCAAAGTCGCGATTTGTCTGGGCGAAGTTCGTTGCACCAAAGCCCGCTCCGGTTTTAGCTCCTAAATCTCCGCTTTCAGCCTTGCCGGCTTTCGCTTCGGTCGATGCTTGCCGCATCGAGGACAACTCGCAATCGTTCACTAAGGCTGGCTTTCCTCAGCACAGTCAGATGAAGCGAACGGGATCGAAGCTTGTCGTTCAACTGATTTACATCGATTTCGCAGACGTAGTGGCGACGGGCAAACCGAGTGACGACAGGGTTTTCTGGACCGAGGGAGTGTCGAAGTTTTTAGCCGACATGTCGAATGGGGTTGTTAACTTCGAGTGGAGGACCACCGAGAGTTACAGTCGCATGAGCAAGAAGCTTGCCGATTATCGAGTGACCAGATCAGCGGGTGGTAGCACAGTTCCGCTGGTTCAAGAAGCAATTACGCTAGTTGACAGGCAGGTTGACTTCACCGGCGTTGACTTCGTTGTTGCGGTTCTGCCCCCGAATACTCCGCGAGAACTATCTGACGTCTCGCCGGCGCTGATGCTATCCAGCAGTGATCCATTCAAGACGAACGAGGGGCGGGTATACCGTGCAACTCTCGTCGGTGGCGACATGCGATTCCCAGAGGGTCACCTTTTGCTTTCTCATGAGATCGGTCACCTACTCGGGCTACACGACTACTACTGGTATGGCTGGAAACCTGGCATGGCCTACGAAGACCAGTTCAAGTTCATGGGGCACTTCGACAACATGAATTTCGCTCCAGGAAATTCACGCGAGTGGACTGCGTGGAGCAGATGGCTCATTGACTTCCTTCCAGATTCAAAGGTTCTTTGCGCAAAGGAAGGCACAGAGGCTTCGGCTCAACTTGACGCGGTTTCGAAAGTTGGTACGGGTGCTCAGCTTCTCGTGATACGAACCTCGGCAACCGAAGCGATTGCCATCGAGTCAAGAAGAAACACCCGTCACGATTCGAAGGCATCGACTGCGTCGAATGGCCTCTTGGTCTACAAGATCGATACCAAGATTTTTAGTGGCCAAGGGCCAATACGAATTGTGAGAAAACCAACCTCGGTCGATGCGCTTTTCTCAGATGCCCCGCTGAAGCCCGGTGAGTCAATGCAGGTCGGCTCCTGGATAATCTCGAACCTAGAGAGTGGCGCCGACTGGGATGTCGTGAAGATAACCCCGGCGAAATAGCCCAAAAAACTCGCCTTTGACAAGTTCGATCAAATCGACGTATTCTTTTGACCTGCCTTGCAGCACAGGTCGTTGGGGAAGACGTACCTAGGTTTGGAGGCAAAATGACTGGTATTTCTGCGCAGGGTTCGGTGCTCATTCACTCGGCCCCTGCCTCGCTGATGCCGCACGTTGAGTGGGCAATCGGCAGGCTCCTCGGCGGGCCCGCAGGGCTCACCTGGACCCCTCAGCCAGCCCTAGCCAGCACTTTCAGAACCGAGCTTGAGTTCGACTCATCCACGTCATTTGGGGCCGTGTTGGCCTCAGAACTGCTCGGCTGGGGGTCGCTGAGGTTCGAGATTATTCAGCATGAATCACTCGGTGTGGCCGGCTGGCGTTGGGCATACACGCCTAGTTTGGGTCTATTTCAGGGTCAGATTGACTCCCTTGGTAATTCGCTGGTCACCGAGCACAGGCTGAATTCGATCTTGGATGCACCTAACGGCGCTTGGGCCGATCTGAAGACTCAGGTTCGACTAGCTCTCGGCCAGCCGTGGGATTTAGAGCTCGAGAGATACCGTGAAGCGGGGGAGCAATCTGCGGTGGTTTATCTGAGGGCGAATTAGTTTGCGCTCATGAACGCAACTACTGCGTTGTGGCCACCGAAACCAAAGGAATTCGACAGCGCCAAGATTTGACCGGTGGGCAAGGCGCGTGGCGAAGTGACAACATCCAGTGGAATTTCTGGGTCTTGATTCTGAAGGTTTAGAGTCGGCGGGGCGGTTCGCTCGTGCAGAGCTAGAACCGTAAAGATCGCTTCAATCGCACCCGCGCCGCCCAGTAGGTGTCCGGTTGATGACTTTGTAGCCGAGATGCAAATTTTGTCTAGGTGATCGCCGAAGACGCGCTTCAACGCCGTGTACTCTGCGATGTCACCCACCGGAGTTGAGGTTGCGTGAGCATTGATGTGAACAACGTCTTCGAGTTTCGCACCGGCTTGATCCAGCGCTTCGAGCATCGCGCGGGCTGCGCCGGTTCCCTCAGGATCTGGCGCTGTGATGTGGTGAGCGTCGCTCGTGACCGAACCGCCAACCAGGTAGGCATAGATTCTTGCGCCACGGGCTTTCGCGTGCTCTTCGGTTTCGATAACCAAAGCTCCGGCACCTTCGCCCATGACGAAGCCGTCGCGAGCAGTGTCGTATGGGCGGCTTGCGCCAGCGGGGTTTTCGTTGTTGCGAGAAAGCGCGTGCATAGAAGCAAATGCTGCAATCGGTAGCGGGTGAATTGCTGCCTCGCAGCCACCAGCGACAACAATGTCGATAGCACCAGATTGCAAACGCGCGATTGCATTAGCGATCGCCTCGGTGCTTGATGCGCAAGCAGATACGGCCGTGCGAACGCCACCGCGAGCGGCGATGTCCATTCCAATTGCCGCAGCCGGACCGTTTGCCATCAGCATTGGAACGGTCATCGGTAAGACTCGGCGCGGACCAGAGGTGTTCAGGGTGTCGTAGGCGTCTAGCAGGGTCCAGATTCCGCCGATACCGGTTGCGAATTCAACCGCGAGTCTTTCGGGTGCGACATCGGGGGTGCCGGCGTCGGCCCAGGCCTCGCGTGCCGCGATAAGTGCAAACTGGCTAGCTGGGTCGAGTCGTTTGGTCTCTGG
>B570J14230_10000788_pt1 | contig 12817 bp, 9 predicted proteins | sample LakMenepilimnion_3_FD_14230 | JGI IMG/M metagenome (IMG submission 14230) | reverse complement strand
ACTTCCTGCTTCCTCGGCATCATGGCCATGATGGTGATTATGACCATCACCCTCATGATGGTGACTGTGACGCAATAAAGCGATTTTCTCCAATAAGAAAAATCCTAAGAGGCCGCCTAATAATGTGGCAAATAAGTAATGAATCTGGGCACCTGCTATCTCAAAGGCCTCGGGAAGAGAATGTAGAAAAGCGGTCGCCAACAAAATACCGACTGATAGGCTCACCATATTGTTCACAATTTTGGCAAGCAGGGTTAGTGACAAACTAGCAGCCGTCAAGATACTAATTAGTCCCGCCCCTGCGGTTACCAAAATAATTAACTGAAGTGTGCTGAGGTTCAAAAATGGCCTAAATGAAATTGATTTAGATGGTCTTAAGCAACGCCGTGTTGTTTAAACCAAGCCAAGCATTTTGCCCAAGCATCTTTTGCGGGACCCTCACGATAGGTTGCACGGTAATCGGCATGAAACGCATGGGGCGCCTCGAGATAGATCTCAAACTTGGATGCCTTGGCGGCAGGATTAGAGCTTGCTTTTGAAAGTGCAGCCTTCATCTGCTCTACGGTATCTAAAGGAATACCGGTATCGGCTGATCCATATAAACCAAGAACAGGGGCCTTGAGATCAGCAGCAATCTCCACGGGTTGCTTGGGATTATTAGCCGTTTTATCCCCGACCAAGCGTCCATACCAAGCAACACCTGCTTTTACCTCCGGCATCGTTGCTGATAACCATGTAATGCGACCACCCCAACAAAATCCAGTCACCGCAACTTTTTTTAGATCACCGCCATTCTTTCCGGCCCAAGCGATTGCTGCTTTAAGGTCTCCTAAAACCTGTGGGTCAGGTGTTTTGGCGACGATATTACTCTGGATCTCTGCAACAGTTCCAAATGAATTTGGATCACCCGCGCGAGTAAAGAACTCGGGGGCAATTGCGAGATAACCTAATTTTGCAAAACGGCGGGTAGTATCTGCAATATACTCGTGCACTCCAAAGATCTCACTCACTACGATCACAACCGGTAATGGACCAGAGGCTTTTTCAGGCCGAGAGATATAGGCGGGCATATTAAAACTGCCGACAGTAATATCTTGCTCTCCTGCCTTGATCCCCGCAAAGTCGGTCTTAATCGCTTGTGCCATCACTGGCTCTGACGCTGCTACAAAACCTAAGCCCAATGCGCTAGCCGTCACTGAAGCCGTCGAGGCCTTCAGGGAGGTCTTCATAAAAGCACGGCGGCTGGATTGCTCTTGTTTTATCTTGACGCTCATCATCTATCTCCTCAATCATTGATTTGTTGATACCGTTAATGCGCTTCTTCCCAATTGTCGCCCACACCAATACTGACAATCAAAGGTACCTTTAATTGTGCAATCGAACCCATTAATCCAGGTAGGGATGATTTTAGATGCTCCAGTTCATCGGGCGCAGCCTCAAATACCAATTCATCATGAACCTGCAAAAGCATCCGGGTCTTTAATTTCTCACGTTCCAGCCAATCTTGCACCGCTACCATTGCTAATTTAATCAGGTCTGCCGCAGTGCCTTGCATTGGGGCATTAATGGCGGCGCGCTCAGCACCTTGGCGGCGGGGTCCACTTACTTTAATTTCAGGCAACCATAAACGCCGACCAAATACGGTTTCAACATAGCCCTTGGCGCGAGCTTCTTCACGAGTGCGCTCCATGTATGCAGCAACCCCGGGGTAACGCTCAAAATAGGTNGCAATGTACTTTTGCGCTGCTGCGCGCTCGATCTTCAAATTGCCAGCCAATCCATAAGCACTCATGCCATAGATCAAACCAAAATTAATAACCTTGGCGTAACGGCGCTGCTCTGAACTAACTTGCTCCAAAGGAATAGCAAAAATCTCGGCAGCAGTTGCTTGGTGAATATCCTTACCCGCCCTAAATGCAGCGAGCAAGTTTTCATCTTCGGCGATATGCGCCATGATGCGCAACTCAATCTGCGAATAGTCGGCAGATACTAAGCGGTAGCCCTGAGCAGGTACAAAAGCCTCTCGAATTCTGCGGCCCTCTTCGGTTCGAACCGGAATATTCTGCAAGTTAGGTTCACTGGATGCCAAACGACCCGTCACAGCCACAGCTTGCGCATAATTAGTATGCACACGCCCGGTCTTTGGATTAATCATTCTTGGTAGTTTCTCAATGTAAGTCGACATCAATTTAGCCAGACTGCGGTAATCTAAGATTCGAGCTGGTAGGGGGTAGTCCTCGGCTAACTTTTGCAATACCTCTTCATCGGTAGATGGCGCTCCCGATGGTGTCTTCTTAACAACCGGAAGTTGTAATTGACCAAATAAGATTTCAGCAATTTGCTTAGGTGACTGAATATTAAAAGGTTGTTTTGCAAGTTCATGAATTTCTTTTTCAAGCGCTAATAATTTTTTTCCTACCTCTTGACCTTGTTGAGCCAGTTTTGCACTATCGATCGTAATGCCATTGCGCTCCATGATTCCCAAAACACGCATTGCTGGCATCTCAATCTGCTCATACACATAACGCAAGCCGGGCTCTTGCTCTAATTGTGGCCATAAGAACTGATGGAGTCGTAAGGTGATATCGGCATCTTCTGCGGCGTAGTCAGTCGCTGTTTTCAGGTCGACCTGGTCAAATCCAATCTGGTGTACGCCTTTACCACAGACGTCCTCGTAATGAATTGTTTTCATGCCTAAATGACGCTCAGCAAGACTATCCATACCATGACTGAGATGCGACTCCAGCACATAAGATTCCATTAAGGTGTCATGGGTCACACCCTGCATCGCAATCTGATAGTTCTCAAGCACATGAATATCGTATTTAAGATTCTGGCCCACCTTTTTAGCGTTTGGGTTTTCTAACCAAGGCTTTAGTTGTGCAAGAACCCAGGCACGGTCTAACTGCTCCTCACCCGTTCGATGCGCGACAGGAACGTAACAGGCCTCCCCCACTTTCACTGATAGTGAAATGCCAACCAACTCCGCCTGCATCGCATCAAGGCTAGTGGTTTCGGTATCAATGCAAGTAAGAGACGCTTGCTCTATTTTTTGCAACCATGCCTGAAAAGCAGTCTTATCGGTAATGCAGACATAATTACGCGGCAAATCTGACAAATGGGATGAGGATGGCTTATTTTGGGCAGCTGGACTAGCTTGAATATCTCCTTTGTCTTGCGAAAGAGTCTTAAGCACCTCATCACCACCTTGGGTAGCAAAATTTGGTTTGCTCCTGTTACCAGTTTCACCAATTTCCTTTAACCAAGTCTTAAACGAGTATTTCTCAAAAAGTTCTTTGAGGCGATCATGATCTTCTGGTTTTGCATGCAGGTCATGTAACGAAGCAATATGTGGTGTTAAATCACAATCCAATTTAACAGTGAGAAGTTCCCGCGCCTTGGGTAGCCAATCTAGGCTAGCGCGCAGATTATCACCCACCACCCCTTTGATGTCCGCAGCATGTGCAATCACATTGTCAAGATCACCATACTCGGCTAACCATTTGTTTGCAGTTTTGGGGCCGGCTTTATAAACGCCTGGTACGTTATCGACGCTATCACCAACAATTGTTAAGTAATCCACAATTCGGTTAGGAGCAACCCCAAATTTTGCCTCGACACCTTGGGTATCTAATTTCTCATTACTCATAGTGTTTACTAAACTGACCTTATCGTTCACTAATTGTGCGAGATCCTTATCGCCAGTCGAGATCACTGTTGACCATCCCATTTCTGCAGCCTGCCTCGCTAAGGTCCCAATTACATCATCGGCTTCTACACCAGAGATCATCAATACCGGCCAACCTAAAGCCTTGACGACCTGATGAATCGGCTCAATTTGGGCAACTAAATCCTCTGGCATTGGGGAGCGATGTGCTTTGTACTCCGGGTATAGATCTTCCCGAAAGGTTTTACCTTTGGCATCAAACACGCAAGCAATGTGATCAGCTCCGATTTCAGTCCGGGCGCGACGCATCATATTGACCATACCGTAGATCGCTCCCGTAGGCTCGCCTGCGGAATTCCGCAAATCAGGCATGGCATGGAAGGCTCGGTATAGATAGCTAGAGCCGTCTACTAGTAGTAATTGATGTGCTGACATCCCTCAATCGTACAATCTAGCTCAACGGATCTGAAGAAAGCCTCTGTTTAAGGGATTCCCAAGTCGGGNCTTTAGGTTAATTTCATTTTCTCAGGATAATAGAGGCTATTCACTATTTCATAAAGGCGCCGATGCTTTTGACCCCCTCCACCCTTCCATTTATTGCCCTCAGTAGCCTTTTGGCACTTGGTGTATTGCACTGCAGTCTTGGTGCAGCAAATGCACAATCAGGTGGCACGCAAGCCTTGACTAAAGAAGATCTCAACCGGATTAATAATCAACCCCTAGCGCCATCTGCTAAAAATCCGGCAGGTCTTGGAAAAAAGGAGGAGCGCAAACCGAGTTTTGAACATACCGAAGCGACTGGTACACAAATACGCGAATATCGTGAGAGTAATTTACCACCCGAGATTGAGGTCAAATCTACGTTTGGAACCTACGAGATGTCTCCTCCTCAAACCGTTTTCCCGACCACTGGTTCACAGCAAGACAATAATTTGCTGAGCGTACCGAGTATTCGTATTCCATTAAAGTAGAGCAGAACTAAACCCGTCATGGCGGTCTTTACCCCAGTCACTCTTGAGGAAATTGCTCCCCGCATTGCAACTGATTTTGTAATCGGCGATGCGATTCTCTTCAAAGGGATTCATGCGGGTATTGAAAACTCAAATTTCTTCCTAAACTGCCAGCAGGGGGCTTACGTTCATGAATACGTACTCACGATCTTTGAGCGCCTTCACTCTAAGCAGCTCCCCTATTACTTAGAGTTGATGTTGCATTTGGCCAATCAAGGTATTCCTGTTCCAAAGCCAATGACAAATTGTAGCGGTCAGTTGCAGATTGAGATCAAAGGCAAGCCTGCCAGTATTGTGACCAAACTGCCAGGTCAATCCGAGCTTGCACCACAACCAGAGCACTGTGCAGAAGTGGGCGGCATGTTAGCTAAGATGCATCTAGCGGGCCAATCTTTTTCCTTATCACAGCCTAATTTGCGCAGCCTGTCATGGTGGCAAGAAACCGTGCCCCTCATTCTGCCGCATCTAACCGAATCACAAAAAGAACTATTACTGTCTGAGATGCAATACCAAGAACAGTTTTTTGCATCCAGTACATATCAATCACTGCCCGCAGGGCCGTGTCACTGCGACTTATTCCGTGACAATGTGCTTTTTACTAGCAATAAAGGTCAAAGCATGCTGGGGGGCTTTTTTGATTTCTACTTTGCCGGCAATGATAAATGGCTCTTTGATCTGGCGGTTACTGCCAATGATTGGTGCTTAGAGCAACCGATTGAAAGCGGCCCCGGGGATCTCAACCGCGAGCGCTTACATGCTCTTCTCAGTGCATATATACAGGTGCGCCCCTTAAGCGATGCTGAAGAAGAGGCTTGGCCAGCCATGTTGCGGGCTGCAGCGCTACGCTTTTGGATCTCACGACTCTGGGATTTTTATTTACCCCGAAACGCCCAAATGCTCACACCCCATGACCCTAGTCATTTTGAGCGTATCTTGCGCAGTCGCCGTCATGCAACTTAAGGTAAGCTAAGCACCCATGAACCTAAACCTCGTAACAACTCAAGAAGGCTATGTCTGGGTCCGCCAAGGAGTGTGGCTATTTAAGCAAAATCCACTTGGCTTTCTGATGCTGGTCTTTATGTATGTCTTTATTGCCCAGCTGGCAGTGATGATCCCATTGGCAGGCGTCTTTGCTGTTCTCATTTTGACCCCCGCTCTTTCAGTCGGTTTTATGACTGCGTGCCGCCAAACCATTCAAAAAGAACGGATTGTGCCAACCGTTTATTTGGCGGCGTTTCGCTCCACAAATACGGAGGTCAAAAAACGGATTCTGCATTTAGGTTTAGTCTATGCCGTGATGATTTTTGCCATGAGCCTCATTGCCAGCATGGTGATTGATTTTCAGACTTTGCTGCCCTTAATTACCAATGACAAACCGATTACTCCTGAGATCATGCAAACTCTGTATTACTCACTACTAATCGGTGGAATTATTTACATCCCCATTGCGATGCTGATGTGGTTCGCTCCAGTATTAGTTGCTTGGGCAGACATGTCGCCCACTAAAGCCATGTTTGCCAGTTGGGTGGCCTGCTGGACCAATAAAGGCGCCTTCTTTTATTACATTACGATCTGGAGTGTGGTCTTGATTGCAATCCCGCTAGTTCTTGGTATGTTAATGAGCGCACTTGGATTAAGTCAGTACGCATCGTTTGTCGTTGCCCCTCTATCGATGGCAGGTCTCACGGTCATGTATTGCTCCTTTTTTGCCACCTGGAAGGGATGCTTTACGGGGAATGATTTTGATCAGTTGCCTAATTAAAATGAAAAATAATTTATGTGGCTTATAAATTTATTAAAAAAATTCTTTTAACTAGCGACAAATATAATTCTAGTAATTTCCAAGTGGCAGAAATTCAGTCAGCATTGAAGGAAGCCGACGATAATGATTTCATTTCAAACAAAGAATTAGCTAATCTAATTAAAAAGCATGGTGGTGTAAAGAACTCTTAGTTTTCAAATAAATTGATGATTTAGATACTGATCTACACCGCCACCAACTTAGCGATCGATAGCTGCAGCCATTTGGCACCATGGCGTTTGAAGTTTACTTGGGCTTTTGCATCAAGCCCCTCTCCCTCTAGTGCGCTCACTCGACCTTCACCAAATTTAGTATGAAAGACCTCTTGTCCAACCCGAAAGGTATGGCCCCGTTTTTTGTTCTGCTCTAGCTGCTTCGCGCTGGTCACAATGGCATTGGTGCTTTGATTGGTGTCATCACGCACAGGCACATCGTCACCACTCCACCATGCTTGATCAATACTGTCTCCGCCATATTGTTTTTGGCTCGTGCTTTTTTGCCATGAGCCTCCACCCCAGCGAGCATCTTTTGCTTTCGGTGTGAGATGTTTCACATTCTCTATAGGTAGCTCATCCAGAAATCGGGATGGCATGTTATATCGCACTTGGCCATGCAACATGCGTGATTGGGTATGAGATAGATAAAGCCTCTCTTTGGCTCGGGTAATGGCCACATACATCAGTCGGCGCTCCTCTTCTAGACCATGTGGTTCAGAAATGCTGTTCTCATGTGGAAATAGTCCTTCTTCTAAGCCCGTCATAAATACGGCGGAGAACTCCAAGCCCTTGGCGGAATGTACCGTCATTAATTGAATCGCATCTTGTCCAGCCTCTGCTTGATTGTCACCCGCCTCTAAAGAGGCATGTGCGAGAAAACCAGCTAATGGGGAAATATCCTCAACCCCAGCTTGATCTTCTCCCGGTGGCGTCGCCGCTTGTACATCTTGTCCATAACCCTCTTCTGCCACAAAAGCGGTAGCTGCATTGATTAACTCTTGTAAGTTCTCAACGCGATCTTGTCCCTCGCGCTCACTGAGGTAATGCTGAATTAAGCCGCTATGCTGAATCACATACTCGACGGTCTCTGGCAAGGTATTGTGCTTAGTTGCATCGCGCAGGTGCTCAATTAAGCGCACAAAACCCGCAATGCTAGAGCCGGCCTTGCCCTCAATAAAGGAGGCTGCTGCATAGAACGAGCACTGATGTAGCTTAGCAGCATCTTGTAATGCTTCTAAAGAACGAGCACCGATACCTCGAGTTGGGAAATTAACGACGCGGGCAAATGAGGTGTCGTCATTTGGGTTCTCTAAGAGGCGCATATAGGCGAGAGCATGCTTAATCTCAGCACGCTCAAAGAAGCGTAAGCCACCATATACCCGGTAAGGAATATTGCCTGAAAAGAGCCCATGCTCAATAATCCGTGACTGGGCGTTACTACGATACAAAATAGCAACTTCACTTCGACTCATCCCTGCGCGAACCAATGCCTTAATCTCATCAATCAGCCAAGCGCTCTCCATGCCATCGCTTGCTGCCTCATAAATTCTGACAGGCTCACCATAGCCAGCTTCGGTACGTAGGTTTTTTCCAAGGCGCTCTACATTGTGTGCAATTAAATGATTGGCAGCATCTAGAATGTGTCCGTGCGAGCGATAGTTCTGTTCCAGTTTTACGGTTACTGGTTTGTATTGCTTTTCATAAAGGCGCATGTTCTCCACATCAGCCCCACGAAACGCATAAATACTTTGGTCATCATCGCCTACGGCAAAGAGCGCACTTGTTGATTGATGCCGTCCATGACCCGATAAGAGTTTGAGCCATGCATATTGCAGGGCATTGGTATCCTGAAACTCATCGATCAAAATATGGTGGAAGCGCTCCTGATAATGCGTCCGAATAATCTCGTTATGTTTAAGTAGTTCATAACTTCGTAACAAGAGCTCAGAGAAATCACAGACGCCTTCGCGTTGGCATTGAGCATCATAGGCTTCATATAACTGAATCATCTTCGCCTCAAAATCATCGCCTGGATCTAAATCCTTGGCGCGCTTACCCCGCTCCTTGGAATTGGATATGAAGTACTGTAATTGACGAGGCGGGAACTTCTCATCATCAATATTGAGACTCTTCAATAAGCTTGATCGCCGAGAGCTGGTCTTGGGTATCTAGAATCTGAAATGTCGATGGCAGCCCAGCATCTCGGTGATGGGCTCGTAATAATCGATTACAGAGGCCATGGAAGGTGCCAACCCACATGCCCCGCGTATTAATCGGTAACATGGCACTTAAACGGGTTAGCATCTCTTTTGCAGCTTTATTTGTAAATGTAACTGCCAAGATACCAATTGGTGATATTTGTCCCGTTTGAATGAGCCACGCAATTCGGGTGGTCAGAACTCGAGTTTTACCACTACCTGCCCCCGCCAGAATCAGTGCGGATTGAGCGTGGCCATTGGTATCAACCGGTGGGAGGGTTACTGCCTCTCGTTGTTCGGGATTGAGGTTCTCAAGTAAATCTGCATGCATCGTCCCAATTATAATTTGCCTCTTATGTCAAACGCACAAAATCCTCCACAAAAACTCGATACTGATAGCAATCTAGACTTAGCAAAACTAGCAAAGTCCTATGAGCCTGCCCCAATTGAAGCTTTTTGGGGTCCCGAGTGGGAAAAACGCAGAATTGCAGAGGCAAACTTGGAGGATGGCAAGGAAGATTTCTGTGTTCAGCTGCCACCACCGAATGTCACTGGCACGCTCCATATGGGACACGCATTTAATCAAACTATCATGGATGGTCTGGTACGCCATGCTCGTATGTCAAACAAGAATACGCTTTGGGTACCAGGTACCGATCATGCGGGCATCGCTACACAGATTGTGGTTGAGCGCCAACTCGATGCCCAAAAAATATCGCGTCACGATTTAGGTCGAGAGTCATTCCTTAAAAAAGTATGGGAATGGAAAGAAGAATCGGGTTCCACCATTACTCGTCAGATTCGGCGCTTGGGAGCCTCGATTGATTGGTCCCGTGAATATTTCACGATGGATTCAAAGATGTCCGCTGCAGTTGTAGAGGTTTTTGTAACACTCTATGAGCAAGGCCTCATCTATCGGGGTAAGCGATTGGTCAATTGGGATCCTGTTCTTGGCACCGCTGTATCTGATTTGGAAGTTGTTAGCACCGAAGAGCAAGGTAGTTTATGGCATATCCGCTATCTCCTGTCCGATGGTAGCGGTCAATTAATTGTTGCGACCACCCGTCCCGAGACCTTGCTGGGTGACGTGGCTGTCATGGTGCACCCTGATGATGAGCGCTATCGTCATCTCATTGGTAAAACCGTTGACCTACCTCTATGCGAGCGCAGTATTCCGATTATTGCCGACTCCTATGTAGACATGAGTTTTGGAACGGGTGTGGTGAAGGTTACTCCAGCCCATGATTTTAATGACTATGCAGTGGGTCAACGTCATCAACTACCACTCATTGATGTACTTACCCTCGACGCCAAGATTAATGAGCATGCCCCAAAACAATATCAAGGCCTTGATCGCTTTACTGCACGCAAACAAATTGTGGCTGACCTTGAATCGGCCAAGCTACTCGATAAAGTTCAACCCCATACATTGATGGTACCTCGCGGCGATCGCACTCAGACGGTGATTGAGCCAATGCTCACCGACCAATGGTTCGTGGCTATGTCTAAGCCCAGCCCAGAGAATCTTTATCAGCCCGGCCAATCGATTGCTGGCGCAGCACTTCATGCAGTTACTTCTGGTGATATCAAACTAGTCCCTGAGAACTGGATCAATACCTATACGCAGTGGCTCGAGAATATTCAGGACTGGTGTATTTCAAGGCAGCTGTGGTGGGGCCATCAAATTCCAGCTTGGTATGGTGATGCAGGCGAGATCTTTGTTGCTCGCTCAGAAGAAGAGGTAAAAAGCAAAGCAAAGGCTGCTGGATATGTAGGATCTCTAAGGCGTGATGATGATGTCTTGGATACTTGGTTTAGCTCTGCCCTTGTTCCGTTTAGCTCATTGGGTTGGCCCAAAAAACCGAGCTAGAGCACTTTTTGCCCTCTTCAGTTTTAGTGACCGGTTTTGACATCATCTTTTTCTGGGTTGCGCGCATGGTGATGATGACCTGTCACTTTACCGGTAAGGTTCCATTTCATACGGTTTATGTGCATGGCTTAGTGCGGGATGCTGAGGGCCAAAAGATGAGTAAGTCCAAAGGCAATACCTTGGACCCGATTGATTTAATTGATGGTATTGATCTCGAAAGCTTAGTTAATAAGCGTACCTCTGGTCTGATGAACCCTAAACAAGCAGAGAGCATTACCAAAAAGACAAAAAAAGAATTTGCGGATGGTATCCCCCCCTTTGGAACCGATGCCTTGCGCTTTACCTTTGCCTCACTGGCCTCATTGGGTCGTAATATAAATTTTGATCAGAAGCGTTGTGAGGGCTATCGTAATTTTTGTAACAAGCTCTGGAATGCAACTCGATTTGTCTTAATGAATTGCCCTGGTGATGAGAAAGACAATGGCTTTGCTCCGTGCGATAACCAATGTGGCCCTGATGGCTATTTGGATTTTTCAGCGGCTGATCGCTGGATCGTATCGATCCTGCAGCGCACCGAGGCAGATGTCGCTAAGGGTTTTGCCGATTTCCGTTTTGACAATATTGCTACAGCGATTTATCAATTTGTTTGGGATGAATACTGCGACTGGTATCTGGAGTTGGCGAAGGTGCAATTGCAAACAGGTACTCTAGCGCAACAGCGCGCTACGCGTCGTACTCTGCTGCGGGTTCTAGAAACAATCTTGCGTCTTGCCCATCCCATTATTCCTTTCATTACAGAAGAGTTATGGCAAACCATTGGGCCCAAGAGTGGTAAAGATCTCTCACAGCAACCTTCTCAATCTATTGCCTTACAAGCCTATCCAGTTTCCGAGCCCCAGAAGATTGACGCCAAGAGTGAAGCATGGATGAATGAGGTCAAAGCCATTATCGATGCCTGTCGTAACCTGCGCGGTGAAATGCAAATCTCACCAGCACAGAAAGTGCCCCTGTGGATTGCTGGCAACTCTTTATTCTTAGAAAAAGCTGCTCCTTATCTTGGCGCCCTAGCCAAGCTATCTGAGGTCAAGATCATTAACGATGAAGCGCAATTTGAGCGAGACGCCCCAGGAGCCCCCATTGCCCTTGTTGGTCAAAATAAATTACTTCTCAAGATTGATGTTGACCCGAAAGCCGAGCATGCGCGCCTATCTAAAGAAATTACTCGCCTCGCAAGTGAAATTAGTAAATGCCAAAACAAATTAGGTAATGAAGGTTTTGTGGCACGCGCACCGGCAGAGGTCATCCAACAAGAGAAAAAGCGACTTGCTGATTTTGAAGTCAACCACGCTAAACTGAGTCAGCAGTTAGAAAAATTAGCTCAATGAACCATCCCATTTAAGCAAATGCATAGTTTGGGATGGGCCTTGGTAATTTTTTTGGATCTGCTTTAAAACGTTGGGTTACATCCCATAAATCCACAGCAGATTGCATTTGTAACCAGCTTTCAGGAGATCCTCCAATTGTCTTTGAAATCCGTAGTGCCATCTCAGCGCTAATTAAGCGCTTTTCAAGCAATATTTCCGATACAGTAAGCCTGCTAACACCCAAATAAGCCGCTAATGCAGATTGAGAAATGCCCAAAGCAGGCAAAATATCCTCCCGTAGTATTGCTCCGGGATGAGTGGGTCTGCGCAATGGATTACGTAGATTTTTTAGCATTTTTATACATTGAAAACAATTAAGATGTGATTACTTAAGAAAATTCAAAAAAGTGACGATAAATCCTGCAAAATGCATAATTACATCTATGAATTCTAAACCGATCACAAAAGCCGTCTTTCCCGTCGCGGGTCTTGGTACGCGCTTTCTGCCAGCCACCAAGGCAAGCCCTAAAGAGATGCTTAATGTGGTGGATAAGCCCTTGATTCAATATGCTGTGGAAGAAGCCATCGCTGCAGGTATTACCGAAATGATTTTTGTTACTGGGCGCAGTAAGCGTGCCATTGAGGATCACTTTGATAAAGCCTATGAACTCGAGGCAGAACTTGAAGCAAAGAATAAACAAAGCCTCTTAGAGATTGTCCGCAATGTCAAACCCAGTCACGTCGACTGTGTTTATGTACGTCAAGCAGAACCATTAGGCCTTGGGCATGCGGTTCTTTGTGCTGAAAAACTCGTCCGCGACGAATCCTTTGCTGTAATCCTAGCGGACGACCTCTTAGATGGCCAACCAGCCGTTCTAAAACAAATGGTGGATCTGTTCGCCAAGCAAAAT
>B570J14230_10000786_pt1 | contig 12822 bp, 35 predicted proteins | sample LakMenepilimnion_3_FD_14230 | JGI IMG/M metagenome (IMG submission 14230) | reverse complement strand
CTTACCCTGCCTATCATTTCTACATTCATATGATAGTCCTCCATTACTACTCTACTCCTATCAGATGTTCTAAAGACCTTTGTAATAGATCTTTGATCCCTATCCAGCTTAAAGTAATTGCCTTTAATCTCGAACTCTACCCCTGCAATAAAATCTTCTCTTGTCATAATGTATCTCTTTTTAATTATTGATACCTAAATATAAGAACTCTTTTACAGAATAGCAACTCTTTATTAAATCTCTTCCAGCATACTTATAAGGGCTACTACTTCATCTTTGTTTAAGAAAGAGATAAGAGCTACTGCCTTTCCATCCTCATCTACATCTTTCAATGTTAACTGAACCATCTTACTGCCTCCATATTGGCTTACTGTTACCTCTACTCCTTCAGAGGATGTGAAAGATAATCTTTGATCTACATTTAATGACATATGATTGCTTTTAAAGATTTAATATCTACTGAGATTAATTTATTGTCTTTTGTTCTTAGTACTGCTTCATCGTTCTGATCAAACATCTCGACTAACATTCCTATTACTATCTTTCCAAAGAACTTATCTTGTCCTTGATATACCATCCCTACCATCGGAGAGAAGACCTTAGCGACCTTCTTTCCTTTTCCTTTCCAGCTCTTATACAACTCAGACATCTATGCCACTTTCTCTAGTTCTTCTTGAACATTCTCTAATGCCATTTTATAACCAAAGTTCATAGCCATTTGCATTAATAAGATATCCATCGACCCTTGATTAGCCTTTGCAAAGTATTCAAGATCTTCTCTTGTTTTAGGAGTTGCAACTATTCCTCTGTCCAACATTTTAAACTGTGCTTCGAAAAATTCTTTCATGATGTTATATGTTTTAATTAATGATACCTAAAGATAAGAAGAAGCCTCCGAAGAGGCAACTTTATTTACAATTCATTTTCTGTAACTTCTTCTTCAGCTTCACCAAAGTCCATAAAAGTATTTTCAAGAGCTTCTCTGATGTAATCAAAGTTTACTCTTACCCTATCAACTTCAATTCGATTATCATAAGCAATACTGAACTCTACTGAATCTGTATCAACTATTTCATCTTCATTATTTTCCAAGCTATCAACTAATCTATCAATAGCTGCTCCAATTTCTGTAACTGTAATAACTCTTCCTCCTTCTCCTTCAATTGAATTGATAAGATTGATTACATCTTCTTTACTAAAGATTGAACTAACTGAATTTTGAACTGACTCTAATACATTTACTTTTTTCATAATGTTTTGTTTTTAATTATTGATTGATTAATTTTGATACCTAAATATATGAACTTTAATTGTAACTAGCAACTTTATTTTTACTTATTATTGTAGATAAAATCCCTAAGGTCTTCTCCCTCTACCCCTGAAATATTGAAGCCATCTGATCTATACATAGCACTTATTACTCCATCTGTTACTTGAACTTCATATTGAACTTCATCAAACTCTACATCGTAAATGTAAATTGAACTTTGTAATCTAATTGAATTTTTCATATTGTTTGTTTTAATTATTGATACCTAAATATATGAACTAACTTTGTAACTAGCAACTTTATTTTGCAAAAGGATCAACATATTTTTTAACTTCATTCTTCATTACTCTATATAGATTTCCATCCACTCCTTGAACAATCATTGAAACTTTGTTTATATTTCCAACTGTTCCATAAACTGTCTTTTGTGGTGGAGAGTAATTATCTCCAGGAGCTTTAGAATCTAACATTCTGAATTGAACTCTCTCTCCTTGTGCAAATGTAACTTCTTTTTGATCTTTGATTAATGTAGCCATGATTTATATTGTTTTAATTATTGATACCTAAATATATGAACTAACTTTGTAACTAGCAACTTTTTTTATAAGTATTTCCCTGAGAGTTGTTTTAACATTTGATCTGTCATTCCTACTTTATCTAGAATGTACTCCATTGTTTCTCCATCTATCTCCATATGTCTTAACATAGAGATTACTTCTTCTACCATTCCCGGATGTGATCTCATTAGTATTGTTTCTTCCTGTATGAAGTAAGATTTAAAATAACCTTTTTCATCCCAACTAATAACTACCTCTCTTTTATCTTCAGTAGTTAAAGTTATGGAATTTGTATCATAGACCTCTATGACATCTGCGAAGTCCAATTCAAATTCTCTCTGTGTGCTATTAGAAGCTTGTACGATGTAGTAGTTTACATCTCTGAATAATTTAGTCATAGTCTTATTTTTTAAATTATTATTAATTATTCTTGAACATTACATAAATCCTGAGAAAGAATATAATCGTATAAACAATCCATCTTTCTTATAAAACTTAAGTCAATCAAATAAGATCGAGATAAAAAACTCTCTAATACATGATCATCTATTCCTCCTAGATCAACATAACCATAATTCAAATCAAAGTACTCTCTAACTTCTTTCATAATATATCTATTTAATTATTGATACCTAAATATACGAACAAAGATTGTAACTAGCAACTATTTCACAAACTATTTTAACCCAAAAAGGCCCCTAATAGGAGCCCTTTCTTCGATCAATAATTAAAAACTATTCAGCTAAAGTGTGCTGAACAATATCTTTACGTAGTCCAAATACTTGATCAACTATGGAACTAACGCTTACATTTTCTTCTCTAGATTCTCTTCCTTTTTCCCATTCAAAGATTGCAGTAGCTTTCTTTCCGGATTTAGAGAACTCAAATAATTTCAAAGATACAATTCTTGGAGAATAATTAAACTTCATTTGAACCTCTCTTGCTTTTGCAAATTCAATCTTTGCATATCTCAATTCCCATTCAATCACTTCCTTTTCAAAGGATGCAATCTTAACGTCTAATTCTCTAATAGCTTTCCCTACTAATTCCATTTGAGCAAAAACTGCTTTGAATTCTTCTTTAAAAGGAAATACAGCTTCGTTTACAACATAAACCATTTTTTGTTGAAACTCATCTACAATCTCAGCTAACTTTCCTAACAATTGCAATCTCTTTAATTCCCATTTTGACTCCCCTTTTGTTTGAGTAGTATAATAAGAAAGATCAACTCCTTTAAAAGATTTAGCTAAACTATCGTCCCAATTCTCTCTTAAATAAAGATTAAATAATTCTTTCTTGTAAGTTACTTCTGGATGAGCCATTTTAAAATAAACAGATCCTCTAGTTACTTCAATTTCTACTTCTTCCGAAAATTCATAAAAAAAAGGAAGCAAAGCATCTGAGATTGCTTGTTGCTCTCTAACATAAATGTCTCCTCTTTTGTTTTCTAATACTTCTTTCTGTGCTACGAAGATTGCTTTTTGATCTTCTAAAATTTGAATTCTTGTCATAATGTTATATGTTTTAATTATTGATACCTAAATATACGAACATTAATTTAATCTAACAACTATTTTATTATTTATTTTTAATTTATTTTGTGGAGAGGGAAGATTCGAACTTCCTGTGTTGGCACTGCCCACTTTAACCAGACCTCTCCTGGACCTGCAGATCCAAATAATTAATGCAGACTAAGCTAATTATTTTGATGTTGTGAAGGGACTCGAACCCTCACGCCTTTGCACGTCACCCACGTCTACCGGCTATTCTACTTGAGGTGATTTAGCGTATACCAATTTCGCCACACAACAAATATTATTTATTTCTCAGAAAACTTTTCGAAAGCCTTAGCCATCTTATTATTGTCAGCCAAATGAATACTTTTAATCTTTAACATCCACTCGTAAAATTTATTTGCATCTTCCATAACTTATATTGTTTTAATTAATGATACCTAAAGATAGTAAATTGCCTCCGAAGAGGCAACTATTTTTTTAAATACTTTCTCTAACAGCTTTTAAAAATTCTTCAATTAAAAACTCATCAGCTCCGAAATATCCCAATTCCTGAAGATTATCATTTTCCATATCATTTAAGATATCTCCTAATGAATTATAAGAATCGATTTGAAAAATTAAACTTCCAAGATTTCGATAATGATTTTCATATGAAAGAACATCAAAATCTAAATCTGATCTTCTCATTTCATACAATTCAATAGCCCCGTCAATTAATACTTGTTTTGCAGTCGATAATAAATTTCCCATGTTTTTATATGTTTTAATTATTGATACCTAAATATATGAATAAAAATTTAAACGAGCAACTTTATTTTGATTTATTTACAACATAATAGTAGTATAGATTTCTACTATCAGATTTCTTTTTCCATAGGATTCTCTTATACAGTCCTTTTTCCAAACCTCTTCTCAACATGTCGGCATATTTCTTATTTGATTCCCAAGTTGAATTTCTGAAGTAACCAAATACTTTTTCTTGTATTTGAGATTCTGTTTGGTAATTTGAAGTTTGAAGAAAACTAACAATTTCTTTAACTGAACGATAAGGCTGGTCAAAACCTTTCCCTAATAACATTGAAGAATAACCCATAGTTTATATTGTTTTAATTATTGATACCTAAATATACGAACTAAGATTCAATTAAACAACTATAATCCATTTAATTTTTTAAATATTTTCCATTCAACTTTTACCCCTTCTAAGAATTCATATTGGAGATCTTGGCTTAAATCTTCCCCCTTGAAATCAAACTCAGCTAAAAGATTTGCATCTAAAATAGTAATAGCAAGTTCAATGAAAGATTTCTTTGAAGTACAATCTTCAAATACATCCATATCATCAAAAATAAAATCTAAAACATAATCTTTAATTTCTTGATTTTCCATTTCTATATTGTTTTAATTATTGATACCTAAATATATGAACTATAATTTAAACGAGCAACTATTTATACAACTTTTTCTAAATTATTTTCATTCACTACAAATACTTTATCTGCCCATGTCTTAGCCTTTACAGCTTGATACTGATTGTGATCCATTAGATTTGTATTGTAGAATAAAGAATTGATTGTTCCTACCTCTATAGTCTCAGCCAAAGACTGATCCAATAAGATTACCTTTGTGCCTTTCTTAGCAAATACTGTTGTCCAATGGCTAGTTCCTTCAGCTTTAAATTGGATAGTCTGAAGAGCTCCTTTCTTCCATCTATCAAGAGAAGGTAATTCTGTACCTATCTCATAGGCTATCATAAAGCCTGCTGGTACTTTTGTAATGGCCTGGAAGATACCTTTTCTACCTCCGATGAAGTCTACTACTGTTAATCCTTTAATTTTGTTTACCATGATATATGTCGTTTTAATTATTGATACCTAAATATATGAACTTTAATTTAAACGAGCAACTTTATTTTTCAAATACCACAATATTAATTTCCCTTTGTTCACAATATAATGCTGGACATATTAATCCATTAGGAAGGATTCCTTTACCCTTACAAAATATTTCATATACCTTATTGAAATCATTAACAGATGCAGCCATTCCTATTAGCTCAGCTCCCCATATTGTTAATACTCCATTTTCGATTTTAAAATCCTCACATTTGTAAATTGCATTCATAATATATGTCGTTTTAATTATTGATACCTAAATATATGAACTATAATTTAATTAAGCAACTTTATTTTAAATTATTTACTATTGATAAAAGTTCTACAAATTCACCTCCACTCATAAGATCCATGATATGACTTAGAGATCCCTCTCTCTGATCAAAGTCAGAACAACATCCACAACTCAATGTAAAAGAAGTAGTGAATTCAACTGTATCATTAGGTACATCTATAAAGTTTAATTGCTCACAATCTGAGGTGAAGAAATGTACCACTCCTTTAAACTCTGGAAAATGTAATTTGAATGTTTCTGATTTAGTCATGACCTTTATTGTTTTAATTATTGATACCTAAAGATAAGGAATAAGTACATAGGAGGCAACTCCTGTACGTTATTTATATTCATTATTAATAACAAAATAAATGTAAAAATAGTTGCTAGAGAGGAGTTATGTTCGTATCTTTAGGTATGTTAGAAGGATAAGGGGCCTGATCTTGAAAGAGAGTCGGAAGAGTAGACGGGCCGGTACCTTATATTCTGTAGTAGGTAATACACACTACTGTTTCATACCCACTTAAAGTGATGCTTTAACTTAAAGTGATGCTTTAACTGGTCCTGGCACTTAAAGCAAAGCTTTAGGTATAATAAAAGGGACCCTTTTGAGGCCCCTGTTTCTTTGAGGAGTGCTTCTCCTTCCTGTTGTAGGTCTTCTTAGACTTCTGTACGGTATGCCGTGAGGCAGCCCATCTCTCTTGCATGGTAAATTGAATTGTCTTCATAGTGTTTAATCAAAGGTTAGAGTTGTAGAAACCTGACACTGCATAGAGAGGAAAACATCCCCAGCAAAGTCTTTATAATAGATATACAAGAAACCTTCTATTCCTCCGTAGTCAATATTCTCCATATGACCAAAGGTGCTGAGTAAGTTAGCCTTAGCCTCAACCATTCCTTGATTTCCTAACCATTCTGCTACCTTCTCTGTTCTCATTGTTCTCATAGTGTCTGTTTTTTTATCTTTATACCTAAAGATACGAACAATAGTTATGTTAGGCAACTTTATTTTAAGTTATTTCCCCCGAAGGGGGTAGAAAACGGGGAAAGAAACGGGTCTCAACCGGGTCACTAGAGGGGTTTCCAAACGGGTTACTAGGTCGGGTAACAGGACGGGTTACAAACGGGTAGCTAGAACGGGTTTTTCCTTACACTCTCTCCCTGTCGCCTATAGGAACGGGTACCAAATGGGTATCGAAATCGGGTATCTCCTTACACTATAGACAATAGATTATCTCTATATAGAAAAAAAAGTAATAAGGAGACACAGTCCCCACATTTTTCCTTACTTTATTTTACCGTGCCTTTATTCTTTTCTTACACATCGTATATCCTTTACAGTACCTTTTCATACCTAGTACTATATGTCTTTATACTCTTCAAAGGGTTTTACTACTCTTTATGTTTAATCAAAGTCTTACCTTTTCTTATTGTATCTCAGTAGTTCTCTCTATGTCTCTCCAGGTATCTTCCGTACGTGACATGCATGTATGTATGGGTATGAAACGGGGACAGAAACGGGTTACAAATGGGTAACGAATTGGGTATGTAAACGGGTATGTAAACGGGTCTATGAATGGGTATCTCTATAGTATAATTGCCTTTACTATATGGTATTCACTATTAGTCGCTCCATACATATCATCTACTCTTTTATGTTTACCGTAATACCATTCTTTATTTACATCTAAGGCTACATGTATGATTGCTGGAATTACTATAGTACTATTATCTATACCGTTTCCTATTACTATATCATCTACGCCTCCTTCATATCCACTTACTATTACTCTTATGTCCTTGTCTTCTATCTTACTTAGACTTTCAATTAGTTCTTTAACTGTCATCTTCCTCCATTTATTGCTGTTACAAGTATATGTTTGAATTGTTTTTCATCATCAAAGAGGTATTGTATGAATTTTACTTCATAATGATTACCTCCTATGGAGATTAACTCCCCTATTCTAGGCTTTATAATCTCTGTTTCGAAATCATATTCTGTATGACCTCCTTTCATTATAACCATTCTAGTCTTTATCATCTCTATTATTTTATAATGTTCTTTCTTTTTTCGTATTCTAATTCCTCTCTGAGTATTTTATTTTCATTTCTAAGCCTTTTTATCTCATCTAAGGTTGTTTTTATTTCCTGGGCTTTCTCCTTATTAAAAACATCTTTGATTGTTATTTCTTTCATATCTTTCTTATTTGTATTTTAAATACTTCCTTTATTTTTCTATGTCCGTTTGCATCCTCCTTACTTAGAATCTTGAGAAAGGTCATGTGACTGTTCTTTCTCTTTAATGTAAATGTTTCCGGATCATACCAATCGCTAAGGACGATTGTATACCCTATCATTCCTGTAAGTCTCCAATACAATATCCAAAGTAACTTTTTCATATCTCTGTTATTGAATTCTTACTTACTGCATGTGAGAAGTTTTCTCTATCTCTGAGAATTACTACATCTAGTTCCGGTACCTCTTGTACGGCTATCCCCTCTATTATCATCCCGCTTCCTTTTCTAGAATTGAACATGACCTTCATCCCCTTATACTTCTTCTGATACAATACTATCACCATCCTCTTCAATTGTTAGTAAATAATTAACTCCTTGTTCTGACTTCTTAACCTCTCCTGAGGCTATTAATATCTCTGTCTCTTTGGCTCTTTCATGTAACATAAGAGCAATAGTTCTTTCCATATAGATTACTTTCATACTATTGTATCATTTCAAATACATGCCACACAAAATATCCTTCCATGAATGTACAAATATATTTCGTATTGTCCTCTACTTGCCATCCTGTACCTACAATGGATATAAATCTATCCACTAATACATTCTCTGGATCTACTAAAGCCCATATCATTGGCCTACCGTCTTGAATCTGTACTGTAAGTATCTCTGCCCCTAGAGGAAGCTTTATACTAGCATCTTGTGATCTTAATTCGTACTTGTAAATTGTTTTCATATAGTTTTTATTTAGATTTTACCTCCAACAACCTGGAAGGTTGGGAGAAATTGCGCGTGACACCTTCGGTGAGTAGTCTTGCGCCCCCTCCCCTAAGTTTTTAAATCGAATCAATCTGCTCCTGTGTTAAACTATCTCTCCATTCATTGATGTATTTCTCTTCCTCATCAAGTAATGCCTGTAACTCTTCTTCTGTCATAGCTCTTATCCTTTAGTTATACAGAGACTTCATCAGTACCATCTACCAATATACTAATACCCTGGCATACTACAATGTACTTATCCATTCCATTGTATCTAATCATCTCGCATTTAACCTTAGTCTGCTTACCGCTTACTGATAGTCCATTCATCTTAAACTTATCACCTGCTTTTAAATCTTGTACTTTCATAACCTTTATTTGTTTGTTTCTAATACTTAAAGATAAGAAAAAAGGCTCACATAAGCAAGCCTTTTTACATTTATTTTTAATATATTTTAGTTTCTATTCAAGAGTATTCCTGATGTAGATCCAAAGACGTTATTAGATCCATACTCTGATGTACCATTGGTAGCTCTTATTCTAGCTGTCTCTGCTTTGTACAATTCTAATAACTTAGGTTGAGATAAGATTTCTTTTGTTTTAGCATCATATTGTGCTGCTTCATAGTTACCTTTTGCTAATGCTACTTTCTTTAATGCTGTCTGCTCTGCTTGCTTTGTCTGAGAGATAATAGTTGCTGTCTCTTGTAATACTGCAATCTTTCTTTCAATAGCTGCTTTATATGATTTAGGCAATTGCATTTTAAGAATTGCAATGTTATTTAATGTGAATCCTTCCTTCTCTAAAGAAGCTGTTAAAGATCTTGTTACATTACCTTCATAGATATTTCTATGCTGTAATAAACTATCTGAAGCGAAGTTAACTGCATTGTCTAGTAACTCTTTTCTAACTATAGTTCTTACTCTTGAATTAATTAGATCTTCCATATCAACTCTATACTTGATAAATAATTCAGCTGCTCTTGCTCTCTGCAATTGTAAGTTAATAGATACATCTAATCCAAATGTCGCTCCATCTGCTGACGTTACATCAATATGCTCATCTGTTGGAGAGTCTTCATCTACTGATGCTGTCCATACCTTGTGTTGAACTGATGTTGGATACATAAATACATCTTGTGTTGGCGGGAAATAGAAAATAAATCCACTTGCCATTTCAATGTTGGGAACTCCTTTATTGGTTCCAATTTGATCTACCACTAATGCTACTTCTGCCGAATCGGCAATCTTACATGACCCTGCTAATCCTAATGTTACTAAGATCAACGCTACTACTACTAAAATTCTGTTCATAACTACTTTTGTTTAAATTTAATTGTTTACTTTTATTTGTTTTTAATAATACTTAAAGATACGAAACTTACTTCGATAAATCTACTCTAATCCTAATTTTTTTCTCTTCCAATTGCTTTTTGTTCCTTGTCCAAACATTGCATCAATTCTAGGCTTTGATTTACTCCATGCTGGAATTGCTCCTACATACTCTATGTGATATGGGAAAACTAATCGAATTACTGCAGGAGATTGTTCAATACTCTTCTTTACATTTGCTGAATATGTTGGATCTATTCTGTGAGTGTATTCTGAGATGTATACGTTAAAGCTATCTCCTAATTTATCTAGATAATCTTTTACGGTTTGGTCATCTAATATACCGTCATTCTCTGCTAAAAATATTCCCAGTACTATTGTGAATATAAGCAGCAGTACTACTAAAACTACTATTAAAAATACCATAACTATTCTTGTTTAACTTGTTTAACTTCTTCTTCTACTTCTTGCTCAGGCTCTTCTTGCTTAACTTCTTTACTCTCTAGATACTCCTTTGATAACTTACCCATGTACCCTCCTAAGTTCCATGCAAAGTACCCTATGGCTCCAATTGTTGATAGTGCTGCTAATACTCCAAATGTAAATGAAAGATTGCTTGGTTGATTCATTAGATATGTTCCCACACCTATTAATTGGAATGATAACAACCATCCTATAAAAAATCCAATTGCTTTTAAAATTGTTTTTGTCTTCATCTTATTTACTATTTGATGTTGATTTGAATAATATATTGCAAAGGAATGTAAGTCCTAATGCTTGCCAAAATCCTATTGGATTGATTCCATCCACTGCTCCTACTAGAGCGTTATTCCAAAGCCACTGTGTTGGCCAAGCCAATAATACTGCTGTTAGTACTGCAACTCCTAAAGCTGCCATTACTGCTAATCCTACTTTTTCTACCATTATAATTCGTTTTCTGGTGTTCCTGTTAATGAATCTACTTCTGTGTATCTTGAATTGACTTGCTCTTTAAGAACTTCTCTTAAGTACTTTACATATTCTACTCCTCCTACTCCTCTGATTGCTCTCTGAGGATCTTTATAAAGCTTATCGTGAGTCTTTCCATTCTTTTTAATTACTTGAATGTAATTTCCTTTTAAGTCTGCCATTAATTCCTTCGGTGTTTTTACTTTTCCTTCCATGTTTAGTTTATGTATATTAAATTTCCTTGTTGATCTTCTATCTTTGATACATCCATCTTCTTGTCCATATGCTCTAGAATAAATGCTCCATTCATTTGGAAGTACATATTGAAGGCTTGTTGAAATATTTCAAAGGGAGGTGTTACTCTATTCTTATCCTTATTCTCCAGGAAGTATTGGTAAAACCAAGCCAGATCATACTGGCCTGATTTTCTCATCTGTATATACTTTGCTCTATCCATTAGTTTACTAATGCTACTGCTAGCTTGAATAAATCTTGATTCACTTTAAGATCTTTCTCGAATGATTTGATCTTTCTAACCTTTCTAACCTTAGCACCATTCAATGCTGCTGAATATCCTCCTTGAGTAATCTTCTCTTGAATTACATTAAAGACTGTCCAAAGATCATTTCCTTTATCAGCATCTCTTATAGGAGTTAAAACGTCTTGAATAGTTTCTTCATCCCATACAGCATCGATTCTATTTGTTCTCAATTGCATTGCATCGATAGCTAACTGTCTTTGCTCTACTGGAGACAATTCTCTCAACTGCATTTGATTTAAAATCATTACCTTATTAGGAAGATCAGCTACTGCTTGTGCTACTACTCCTCTTAATTCTTCGAAGGTATATCCTGTGTGACGTATTCTGAATGCTGAGAATTCCTCGTCAGCTACTACCAATCCATTTGAACATACCAATCTGTAGATTCCAATTCTAAACTGAAAAGAATTAAATCCATCATGGGAGTTCGTTAAAATGATTCTTGGAAAAGCATCATCACCATTCTTACCCTTGATCATAAGATCTGGATTCTGAAAGGATACCATGTGCTTGGAGAAGATTGTAGCCTTTTCAGACTTTCTAGCCTTTCTTTGAGAGGCTGTAACTGGAAGCCATCCTAACTTTTCTAAGTCATCGATGATAGTCTCAGTATTTACTAGTAAGTAATCCTTACTAACTTTATCACTTGTTGGTGCTGTAGCGAATGCTACTGGTGCTAAAGCTTTTACTTGATCTTTTGAAAGGTAAGAATCTAAACCTGTGTTGAATTTTGCTAACATAACTTATTGTTTTTAATTGATTTCTATACCTAAATATACGAACAAAGATTCGTTCTAGCAACTAATATACAAACTTTTTTTAATTTATTTTACAAGGCCTAAATTCTTAGCTCTGTAATATCCCACTTCTTTTCCTGTTGCAGGATTTAAGAACATTTGTTTTGTTTTCGGAAGATTACTCTGTCTTTTTTCCTTTTTATTGAATTCATCTAAGTATTCTTTAGGATATTCGAACTCTGCTTTTATGATACCATTTACAATGCTAGCACCGTTGTAAGTGTAGGTCGTTATAATTCCTGTGATATCACATGTAAATGTTTTAGTATAAGGCTTTACCATGTTTTTATTTCTTTAATTAATAAAAATGTATCTATTGCGTCGTCTCCCATCTCCCACTCCTCATAGTGAGAAAGACAATTCTCTAATGCTATTATCCATTCCTTATGCGATAGCGATATTTCAAATACGGAATCACTCTCATCAAAAGTAATCTCAAATAGATTGGCTGTCTTCTTATGAAACATGAAAGCCTCTCTTATAGAATGTACTATTGCATTTGTAAGCTCTGGGCTCTTTCCTTTAAAGAATTCTGAGAATTCATCTGTGGATCTGAATACTAATTTTTTCATATACGATTGCTGTTAGGTAAAGATTTTTGTGTTGATTCAATATATGGATTAGTTACAATTGTCTCTGTATCCATTCTGATTACTTCTAAGTTTGTTTGAAGAACATATACTGGACCGTTATAGT
>B570J14230_10000780_pt1 | contig 12856 bp, 17 predicted proteins | sample LakMenepilimnion_3_FD_14230 | JGI IMG/M metagenome (IMG submission 14230) | reverse complement strand
AGTATGGAGTTTATGGATTGGCGGCCCTTGGCCCAATACTGATTGGAACTCAATTTGCAGCAGCAGCTGCAGTAACAGCTGGGGTAAGGCCGCTTCGTGTATCTTTGTTGATTATTGCGAGTTTAACTTTGTGGGCTATAGCTATTGCAGTTGCAATGGTGGCCTTTGATGTAACGATTTAGGGGATAACAAAATGAAGCAAAGAGATACAACTCCGGATGTTTTAAGAGGATTCGCCCTCCTTGGAATTCTCGTCGTCAACATCCAATTCATGGGGTTGAACAGTGATCAAGGTGCCCGCGGTGAGTGGGTTCAAGGGTTTGCTAATGGTTCTGCCACCTTTATTATCTCGGCAATTTTTGCTGGCAAGTTTTATCTTCTCTTCTCATTTCTTTTTGGCTACAGCTCAAATTACATAGTCAGGGGAGAAGCGGCCAATAGAGCTAGATGGATAAAGCGCTGCATTGCCCTGATTCTGCTTGGAATCCTTCACTTCACATTCTTGTGGCATGGAGACATCATTTTCATGTATGGATTATTTGGGTTGCTGCTCACTCCATTCTTTTTTCGTGCAGATAGAACTCTCAAGCTTTGGGGTCGATGGATTTTTGGTGTGTCAGCATTTCTCTTCTCGCTGGTTGTTTTCTTTGCTTTTGTTGCAGAGCGTGTCCTCAAAGAGGATCTGCAAGTGACAACGGAATCAAATCTTGACGTGATTTTGCGAGACGGAACCTTCGTAGAGGCGATTCCAGCAAGGTTAGAGTTGTGGAGTTACAGCATTTTGACTGGAGTGTTTCTCCAGGGCGGCTTGGCTTTTGCAGCCTTCTTACTCGGGCTTCGAATGGCTAGATCACAATTCCTTTCCTCTCCAATAGATTCAACAAAGAATTCGAAATTGATCAAAAATGGTTTGATATTTGGTGCCCCTATTCAGTTAATTGCGGCCTTTGTTATGGTCCGAAATGAGCAGATCTCCAAACCTTCTGAAGCACTTTATTTAATCGCACTTGCTGCTTCATTTCTTGCAGCTCCATTAATGTCAATGCTCTATGTCGGCCTGATTCGAAAGTTAGTTCAAGAGAAGCCTCATTTGGTCACATGGATGAAGCCAGCAGGAGCCATGTCATTAACCGTCTATATTTCACAATCGGTAATTGCATCAGTGATCTTTAGTTCATGGGGACTGGGACTATTCCAAGAGTTCCAAACATGGCAGGTACTGCTGCTTGCCTTTGGAATTTGGCTAGCACTTGTTTACTTCTCAACAATTTGGCTGAGAAAATACAAACAAGGACCACTTGAACAACTTGTAAGTACCCTCACAAGAAATAGGAAGGTTGCATAAATGGCATGGCTAGCAGTCATCACGGCAGGTTTTCTTGAAGTTGGTTTTGCGAGCATGCTAAAACTCTCAAACAACTTTACAAAGTTTTGGCCAAGTATTGGATTCCTAGTTTTTGCAACCGGTAGTTTTTCACTACTCGCCTGGTCACTTAAAGCTCTACCTATCGGGACTGCATACGCTGTCTGGACGGGAATAGGGGCTGCCGGAACAGCTATTTTGGGAATGTTGATATTTAAAGATCCAGTGTCTGTCTCTCGAATAACAGCAATCGCCTTCATTATTACTGGTGTTGTGCTGCTTAACTTCTCAAGCACAAGTCACTGAAAAAGAAGAGAAATCTAAACCACGCTTTCTGCTCACATCAGACAGATGTAAGAGGCAAACAGTGTTTTAGAGATTATCGCAAACTGACATATCGAACATGTCTGTGCCTGCAGCTGCAGCTTCATCCATTACGCGCTGTAGGCAATCGGCATATTCTTCCAAGTTTGCATCTTCGTTGTTGTTAGAAGAGCAACCCACAACAGTCATTGCTAAAGAGATAGATAGTAGGAGCATTATTAATTTTTTCATGTTAGTTCCCCGGGCTTACTGTTGACATATTAAAGTCCTTAATCACTAGTGGCGGAATAGCCATGTTAAACATGTCCCCAGCCCACTCACGCGGCTGTGTCCATTCAGTTGCGCCAGCATGCACGATTCGAGATAGTGCAGATACAGGTGAATCATTCCAGCGGAAGTTGTTAGTTGCTCCAACTACTTCTCCACCTTTCACGTGATAAACGCCGTCACGAGTTAAGCCGGTTAGTAGTAATGAGTTGGGATCAACCATGCGGATGTACCAGAAAGTGGTGAGTAGCAGTCCGTTATCAACTTTCTTGACCATATCTTCAAGAGATCCACTCGCACCATCAACGCTCATTACTAAGTTTTCTCCTAGCGGCGTGAAATCAAGGCTTGTCATCTTTGCGGATGCACGAGTTTGAATCAGCGATTGCAAGACACCGTCTTTGAGCCAATCAACGCGCTTAATGGGTTGACCGTTATCAAAGACAGATGAAAACGGTGAGCTAACAGCAGTTGCTACAAAGTTAGAGGCAGGCAATTGCTTGAAATCTGGATCACTAAAGAATTGGAGAGAAACATTGGATAGCTTCTCACCTATTCGAGTCCCACCACCCTTTTTAGAAAATACTGATTGACCCTCATGGGCATCTCTGGCAGTTGATACCCACATCATGTAGGTGAATAGATCTGCAACTGATCCTGACGGCAAGATGGTGTCGTAACGTCCAGCTGGAAGATCCACTTTGGTGCCTTGCCACTGTAGACGTTGGCGTATTTGTCCATCGATATCTGCAACAGAAACATCGGTAAAGTCACGCGTTTCAACACCAGCCCAGGTAGAGCGAGAGCGATCATGGGACTTTCCAGTCATTTCTACGCGACCAAGTGGAGAATCTTTGCGCAATCGCAACCCACCCTTTGAGCCAACCCATGTTGTCTCATTGGTGTGCTCGGAGTAGCCAAAGAGTTCAATTTTGTCTGCAACTGAGCGGGAGAACATATCGCCAAGTGCTGGGGCAAATGTTGAGAATACCTCTGGACCAGTTGGAACGTGCGCTGCTGACCAATCACCAATAGAAACATTGGTCGCAAGAGGAGAGTAGTCATCAGCTGGACCTGCAGCTTTGGCTGCAGCAATGGCTTCTGAAAGTAGCGCTGGAATGTCCGACAATGAAACATCTGTGCGTGTTACTCCACCTGATGCCATGCCACCATCTACAGCAACAAATGCGATTACCGTAACACTGCGCTCTTGAATAACACCATTAGTAGTTAGCGTGCTTCCGGCCCAACGTAGGTTTGCTTGCGTCTTATCTTTTACAACAACAATGCAATCATCACATGTTGCAACAGATGTAATCTTTTCAATCAGATCTTGAGCAGAAATCATTTTCCAGCCTCCGCAACAGTATTGAGAATATTTACTTTGTCGAAGATTGCCGCTGGGCAACCATGGCTAACCGCTGCAATCTGACCTGGTTGTGCTTTACCGCAGTTAAACGCTCCACCTAGAACATATGTTGAAGGTCCGCCAACAACCTTCATCGAGCCCCAGAAATCAGTTGTAGTTGCTTGATAGGCAACATCCTTTAGCTGACCAACAATTTTTCCATTCTTAACACGGTGGAACTGTTGACCGGTAAATTGGAAGTTATAACGCTGCATGTCAATTGACCAAGACTTGTCACCCTTAATGATGATTCCATCTTCCATTGAAGCAACCATTTCATCGTAGGTTGGACCTGTTGGATTTGGTTGCAAAGAAACATTTGGCATACGTTGAATTGGCACATGTGCAGGAGAGTCGGCAAAGGCACAACCATTGCTTCGATCACGGTTAACTCGGGCTGCGATGCGGCGATCTAATTGATAACCAACGAGAAGACCATCTTTAATGATGTCCCAGCGCTGGGCTGCAACACCTTCATCATCAAAGCCCACGGTGCTAAGGCCGTGAGAAGTACTGCGATCTCCCGTCACATTCATCAACTTTGAGCCGTATTGAAGAGTATTTAACTTGTCTGGCGTAGCAAAGGAAGTTCCAGCGTAGTTAGCCTCATAACCAATTGCGCGATCCAATTCAGTGGCATGGCCAATTGATTCGTGGATGGTGAGCCAAAGATTAGAGGGGTGAACCAAAACGTCATAGCGACCAGGTTCAACTGATGGTGCTGCAACTTTCTCAGCAAGCAATGTTGGAAGTTCAGCAATTTCTGCGTCCCAATTCCAATGATTGTTACCCATCCATTCCCAGCCAAAGCCGGCAGGTTGTGCCAAGGTGCGCATAGATTCAAAACCGTGAGCACCAATTGAAATCGCTTCAATCTGAGTTTGAATTCGAACACGCTGCTGTGTGGTGCTGGTGCCATATGAATCGGCGTAATGCTTTTGTTCCTTAACAAACATAGTTTGCGCTGATGTGTGATTAACGCCGGCACTCTTGAGTAATCGATTACTCAGATCTGCCAAGCGATCCTTCTTATCGGAATCAGAGACTGTGAATGGGTCAATTTCATAATCTGACACCCAGGTCTGATTTGCATAGACAGGTTCGGATACCAGTGAAACTAATTCTGTTGAAAGTGGCTTTGAAGTTTTTGCCATAGCAACGGCGGTCATTGCAAGTTTTTTCGCAACATCGACAGAGATTTCCGGGGAAGAAGCAAAACCCCAAGCACCGTTAACGATGACTCGCACACCAACTCCGGCGATTGATTCATCACTTTGAGTCTCTGGTCGAGCATCTCGTAAAGACAACAAACCAGTGCGTGTGCGCTCTATTCGCACATCAACATGGGAAGCACCAGCATCTTTAGCTGTGCTTATTGCGGCATCACTAACTTCTGTTAGCGGAAGGGCTAGGAAATCTGCATCAACGGTTTTATTCACCTCCGAACCATAAATCAAAGAGTGCTTGAGGGATAGGCTCCTCGCAATCTTTTTCCTGCAGTTGGCAGTTTTTGACCCTTGAAGGGTGGTGATTTCACCTCATATGGCAGACTTTCGGCCATGACTACAGTCCTTCTAACCGGCGCAAGCGGATACATCGGCAAACACATAACACTTCAATTATTGAATCAGGGCTACAAGGTGAGGGCTTCAGTTCGCAAGCTTTCCAAATCTGCAGAAGTCCGTGATGCGGTATCTCCTCATCTTGTTGACTCGAGTGAGTTGGATTCACGTTTAACATTTGTGGAGCTAGATCTAGAAAAGGACTCTGGTTGGAGTGATGCTCTCAATGGCATTGACGTACTCCTCCACACAGCTTCGCCATTTCCTCTTGTCTCACCAAAAGATGAAAATGACTTAATTCGTCCTGCCGTTGAAGGAACGCTTAGAGCTCTAAGAGCTGCCAAGAATTCAGGCGTTAACCGCGTGATTCTTACATCCTCAGTTGCTGCGATATACGGTCGTGAATTGCCTCCTGGCGTTGAGTCCTATGACGAAACAATGTGGACTGACGTGAATCATCCAGTTGGACGCGGTGCTTACACAAAGTCAAAAACACTGGCTGAAAAAGCTGCATGGGATTTCATCAAAAGTGATGCCCCTGAAATTGCCTTAACGACAATCAATCCTGTTTTGGTTCTAGGTGCACCTTTAGATAAGAATTTTGGTTCTTCAATTTCTTTAGTCGAGCGAATTCTTAATGGCAAGGATCCCATGTTGCCAGATCTGAAATTTGCAATTGTTGATGTGAGAGATGTTGCCACTATGCATGTTGATGCAATCAAAAATGATTCAACCAAGGGCCAACGTGTGATCGCTTCCTCTAGCACAAAATCATTCATTGAAATTGCGCAGCTTTTGAAAGCCACTTACCCAAAGAGCAAGGTCAAGTCTGCAAAAGCGCCAACTTTTGTTATACGGCTATTGTCTTTATTTGATGGTTCCGTCAAGGTGATTTTGCCTCAACTAGGTAAACCAATGACGGTTAGCGGTGCAAAGGCAAAGCAACTGCTAGGTATCAACTTCATTCCGGCTGATGTGGCTATTCGAGAGTCAGCGGATTACTTGATCAAACATGGCTTTATCAAGGGCTAATTTTCATTTATGATTATTCAATGAAGTTCGTTATTTCAGTCATTGATGACCTCCAGAGCCCTGGCACCGCTGCTGAGATGGTTGAAATAGATAAGTTCAATGACTCTCTACGAGCAAATGGTCAGTGGATCTTTGCTTGGGGATTGCAACCACCAGAGACTGCCACAGTGATTGATAATCGCAATGATGCCAATATGAGTACTGGCAAACCTTTATTTGATGCACAAGAGAATTTCAGTGGGCTCTGGATAATTGAGGCTGAAAGTGCAGATGTTGCTGAAAGGTTGGCGTACTTAGCATCAAAGGCATGCAATAGAAAAGTTGAACTACGCCCAATGCATTAGGCGTGGATAAAGATCGCGCTAAAGAGTTAGCAACCCTCAAGAGGAAAATCGGCAAAATTGACCCGGCTTTTCTGCCAGCATTCAAGAATTTAGAACCCTGTGCATTTGGATTAACTAAGCCCAAGCTTTCTCAGTATCAATCATTGGTTCGAGCGGTGATTGCTCAACAAGTCAGTACCGCTGCCGCCAAAACAATTACTGGAAGACTGGTAATCAAGTGCGAAGGATCAATAACACCTGAGCGAGTTGGCGCGCTCTCAGCTAAGCAATTGCAATCTGTTGGATTAACAGGTGCAAAGGTGCGCACACTTAGCGAGCTGACAGCGGCGGCCTTATCAGGGGAGATTAACTTTAGAAGATTTGCGAATATGTCAGATGAAGAGATTATTCAAGAGTTAGTCCCGTTATTTGGTATTGGTCGTTGGACTGTAGAGATGTTTTTAATCTTTCACCTCGGGAGATTGGATGTGTGGCCGGTTGATGACCTAGCGGTACGAAGAGGCTGGGATAACTTGCACGGCAATTCTGAAGCCATTAAACCGAAAGAACTACAAAGATTAGGTGAACAATTTGTTGGAATGCGAAGTGTGGTTGCTTGGTATTGCTGGAGAGCATCCTAATTATTGAGCTTGAATAGCATCGTGAACGTATTGGGCTAAGCCTTTAACTCTTCCATCGTAATACTCTTTAAATCGTGGGTCCTCAACATACATAACAGCCAAATTCTTTTGCATCTCTACCGAACAGTCATAAAACCACTTAGTAATCGCCTCGCGGTGCGCAATGACGGCTTCCTTAGTTTTGTTTGAATCAAAAGGTAATGAGTTGCCAAAGGCATAGACAAACAACTCTGTCGCAGCCTCTTGATCTACTTTGGCTGCCTCGAAGTCCTCTTTTGAGTACTTGGCACTTTTTGATTGGGATTGCCGATAGGCGTCGGTATTGCCCCAACGCTCTTGAACTTCTTTATCGTGTGCGTTCATTTCTCCGAATTCTACAATGGCTCTTGAGTCATTCCTAGGATTTGCTATCTAGCAGCCATTGTTTACGTTCACGCTCAGGCAGTTTTTCGATCGCATATCTGAGCATTGTGCGTGGCATTTCATGCGCATGCTCCCTTAAGAACCCTCGCAACAACATCACATCGCGTTTCCCTGCTTCGCGAAGCATCCAGCCCACAGCCTTATGAATGAGGTCTTGTTCATCCTTCAGAAGTACTTTTGCAATTATGACTGTTGGCTCTAAATCTCCCGAGCGGATTAGCGCAAAAGTTAAAATCATTGAAACACGTCGTTGCCATAGAGATTTGGATTTAGATAGCTTTTTTAACAAGGGCATAGGATCTTTAACTTCTGTTAAATAGACACCCATCCAAGGCGCAGACACATCAACAATGTCCCAATTGTTTACTCGCTCTGCTAAAACTTGCTTCATATAGAAGTCAAATATCTTCTTACGCTCCTGCGACGTTTTTGCTTTAGCAAATTGATGGTTCAGGATTATTGCTGCGCATAAGCGCGCTTCATGAAACGGTGATTTGAAAAGTTTTTCCACTTCCTTCAAATCTAAATTTTGGTGCTTTTTTGCAACCGATCGTGTTTGCGGGACTGTGCCACCAAGGAATAAGTCACCCTCACCATATTCACCATCACCTGTTTTATAGAAGCGTGCCAGGTCGCTGACCCTGCCTTTCTTGGTAAAGGCCTTTAAGTCAGCTAAAGCAATACTGGCGGTCACAGGTTAAATATATAGAATCAATTTCTCTGTTCATATGGAGTAGTTGGTTGTCTTGACTAGTTACTATTAGGGCTTAACCGATGGTGGCGGAGGAGGCTGTGCGTGTTTGAAGCGTTAATTCTCGGCATCGTTCAAGGCCTGACTGAATTCTTACCCATCTCATCAAGTGCCCATATTCGAATCGTTGGTGAGTTCCTAGATGGCGCAAAAGACCCCGGCGCTCGCTTTACAGCTATAACTCAAATTGGGACAGAACTAGCGGTGCTTATCTTCTTCCGTAAGGACATCGTCGCAATTGTTCGTGCTTGGTTCCAAGAAGCAATCATGCGGAAAGATATTTCAATAGAGGATAAACCACGCGCTCGCATGGGTTGGCTCATTATTTTCGGAACTGTTCCTATTGTGATTCTCGGATATTTTGGCAGCGACTTTATTGAAAAAGATCTCCGCTCACTCTGGCTTATCGCATCTGTGATGATCATTTTTGGAGTGATACTCGGGATTGCAGACAAGTATGGAAAGAGTGAGCGATCTTTGGATCAACTCAGCACTAAGCACGGCCTTCTCTACGGCGCAGCGCAAGCACTTGCATTAATGCCTGGGGTTTCTCGCTCTGGTGCCACAATTGCGATGGGTCGATTCTTGGGATACTCCCGAGAAGCAGCGCTTCGCTATTCCTTTTTACTAGCACTACCTGCTGTCTTTGGAAGCGGGTTTTATCAATTAAAGAAGGCATTCTCATCAGATGCCGAACCTAATGTTTTTTCAATTCCAGAAACACTTGCAGCCACTGCAGTTGCATTTGTAATTGGCTACATGATTATCGCTTGGCTTCTAAAGTTTGTGGCTACTAGGAGCTTTATGCCATTTATAATTTACCGAGTAGTTCTTGGTTCACTCATCCTAATTCTTTTGGCAACGGGTGTTATTTCAGCATGAGCCACAATGTCATCGTTGAGATTATTCATCCTGATGATTGGTTCCGCCTTCGAGCCATAAGGCTCAAATCTCTCCAAGTTAATCCAGAGGCATTTGGAGGAACACATGAGATTGAAAGCGCAGAGACTGAATCTGAATGGCGCAAAAAATTTGAAAAGCTTGACTTTCTAATTGCCTCTATTGATGGTCGTGACGCTGCCCTCATGTCCGTAGAGGAACTAGATGGTGATTTTGGTGCGACTTGTTGGATTGGTGGCTGCTGGAGTGATCCTGAGTTTCGAGGTGTCGGACTTCTTCGCGAGATGTTTAATTTTCTAGATGCTCAAGACAGGGATTGGAAGATTCAGGGACTTGGCGTTTGGATAGATAATTACAGCGCGATTGCAGCGTATGAAAAATTAGGTTTTGTGAAAATGGGCGAGGACACACCAAGTACCCGCCAACCAGGCAAGTTTTACCAACGAATGATTCGGAAAAGCAAAAACTAGATGTTTTCTAGTTTGTATCCAAGCCCACGAATAGTTTGGATTAGCACTGGGTTTGCAGGATCCGCTTCAATCTTGGCACGAAGACGCTTGATGTGAACATCTAATGTCTTTGTGTCTCCGTAGTAATCCCCACCCCACACGCGATCAATTAACTGTGAGCGAGTTAGTACGCGACCTGAGTTACGCATTAAAAACTCAAGAAGCTCAAACTCTTTGAGAGGAAGTGAGACAGGCGTCCCATTTACCGACACTTGGTGCTTACCGATGTTGAGCTTTACTGGTCCAACTTCCATTAAATCTTGATCTTGAATTGAACCGTCATCGGTAAGTCCACGACGCAATACCGCTTTAATACGTGCGATTAATTCGCGAGATGAGTATGGCTTTGTTACATAATCATCGGCGCCAAGTTCGAGCCCGACCACCTTGTCGATTTCGGCATCTTTTGCAGTCAACATAATTATTGGCACCTGAGAAGTAGTACGAATTGTTCGGCATACCTCAACGCCAGAGACCACAGGAATCATAAGATCAAGCAAGATTAAATCCGCACCTTCTTTAGCAAAGAGATCAAGTGCCTTGCGACCATCTTCGGCCACCAAAGTTTCAAATCCCTCTTTGCCAAGTAGAAAAGCCAGTGCTTCAGAAAATGATGCTTCATCTTCTACGATGAGAATCTTGGACATTAGTTGGCCTCCGCTTGGTTGTTATAAATAGGCAAAAGTAAGGTGAATGTGCTTCCGATATTTTCTGCGCTCCAGACCTTCACATCACCACCATGCTTTGATGCAACGTGCTTAACTATTGAGAGGCCCAAGCCTGTGCCACCTGTCTGGCGAGAACGGGCTGGATCTACTCTGTAGAAACGTTCAAAAATTCTTAAGAGATCAGATTCTGGAATACCTATGCCCTGATCGGTAACAGATATTTCAACAATGCCATCGACTAGCTTGCTTGTCACTGCAACCTTAGTATTTTCTGGGGAGTAGTTGATGGCGTTATCAATAAGATTTTGGGTGGCCATGGTTAATTGATCACGGTCACCCCAAACAGTTAGATTTTTCTCTTCCTGGAAAGTAACTGTGATGTGTCTATTTTCGGCATTGATCTGGCTTTGATCAATCGCCTCCTTCACTAAGTACCCAACTTCAACTTCTTCGGCAACTTGCAGCGGATCAGAATCTTGAATGCGAGAGAGGTTAATAATTTCTTGCACCAAATCGGTTAAACGTCTTGATTCTGATTGCATTCGGGTTGCAAACATGGTGACCGCTTCTGGTTCATCCTTTGCACCTAAAACCGCTTCACTCAATAGAGAAAGTGCACCGATAGGTGTTTTTAATTCATGGGAAATATTTGCAACAAAGTCGCGACGAACTTCGTGAACTCGTTGAGCTTCACTTTCATCTGAGATCAGGACAATAACTAGATCTCCTTCGGTTAACGGAAAAATATTGACCGTTAACTCATGAATACCTTCACCGATTGGTCCTCGTGGAATATCTATGCGCCCGGTGTGTTTTGTGTTTGTGCGGCGTACTACTCTTATTGTGGCCAAGAGTTCTGGGCTATCGATACGTCCATCTTTTAAAATTCCCAGGCGTTCGATTCCATTGGAGGCAAAAATTGGCTGCTCGCCAGGGGCCAATACCAAAGCATCACCATCGAGATTATCAAGGGTCTTTATGAGCATTTCAGGCAATAGGCGAGGGTCTGCAGCCTTATCAATAACCCTGCGCTTTAACCTCATAAAGAAACTCTATCGCGGCAAAACCCCAGTTTACCGCCCGTTCACCCAATGGTTTGCGTATGTTAATCATTGAGCCTTAGGTTGCACCCATGGCCCTTATTAGATCAGCGTTTCAGGACGAGCTTGATGGTGTTTCTCAGTCTTTGGTCGACCTTACAAACATGGTTTCAGAATCAATAGTTAAGGCCTCCAAGTCGCTCCTCTCTGCTGACCTGAAGTTGGCCGAAGAAGTAATTGCAACAGATGTAAAAATCGATGATTACCAACATGAACTAGATGCACGCATCATCGACATCATTGCCCGTCAGCAACCGGTGGCATCTGATCTTCGCGCACTCATTACCGCGCTTCGCATGAGCGCTGATTTAGAGCGCATGGGCGATCTTGCCCACCACATTGCAAAGGTTGCGCGCCTGCGTCACCCAGCAAATGCAATCCCAGCAAATCTGGTTTTAGCTTTTACTGAGATGGGACATGTTGCAGAAAAACTAGCCATGAAGGTCGCAACAGTTATTACTACGCGCGATACCGATATGGCATTGCAGGTTGAAAAAGATGATGACGAGATGGATGAGCTACACAAAAAAGTTATTATCGGAATCACTAACAACGGTGGCGGGATAACAATTGAGTCAGCAATCGATCTAACCTTGCTAGGCCGCTACTACGAGCGCTTTGCAGACCACGCTGTTGCAGTCGCACGTCGTGTGTACTTCTTAGTAAAGGGCGAGTTCCCAGCTTAAAAGCTTTATGCTCCTTCCTTATAAATCGATTCCACGGCTACACTAAAGAATCGAGAGAAAGAGGAAATCATGCAGATCAACTTTGATAAAAAGTCTGGATTGCTGCTTGGAATCATCGCTGGTTTACTGGTAATTATCATTGTTTTACTGGTAGATAAAGTAGAAGATGATGAGCATATGATCGAATCTAATTCTTACCAGATCATCCAAGGAGGATAGCAATGAACATTGAAGAACTCGCCGCTGCATACGAGGCAGCAACAAGAGAGTTTTTGCACATTGCAACATCTGTGCCTGCAGAAAAGCTTGATGTAAACGATGGTGAAAATTGGAGTTCGCGCCAAGTTATTCACCACTGCGCAGATAGTGAGACACAGTCATATGCACGTCTTCGCCGCTTAGTGGCAGAACCAAATCCGGTTATCCAGGGGTATGACGAAAACTTGTGGGCCACAGATGCAACCCTTGGCTACACCGAACTTCCGATCGAAAATTCGATTGCGGTGTTCACGGCTGTTCGCGCCGCATCACTGGACATCATTAAGCGGTTAAAACTTGAGCAATTAGAGCTTGTGGGCACTCATACTGAGGCGGGGGAGTATTCACTCAAGCGCTGGCTTGAGACCTATACCCGCCATGCCAACAATCACGCAGAGCAAATCAAGCAAAACTTGGCTTAGAAATAACCTCCACATCTCACCCCAACAGGGGTGAGGCTGCCTTGATTAAGCAGGGGTTACCCATCACCCTTTGAGCATGAAGCGTGGCGTAATCCAAGGGGTGAATTTAGCCCGCACAGTAGCCCCAGTCGTCCCGGCCAATTTTCTCTCTCGCAAGCACCTTTTTCCTCTATTTGAGACAAACTTGCCAGGGGCCACGATTGTCGCCGCACCTGCGGG
>B570J14230_10000779_pt1 | contig 12864 bp, 13 predicted proteins | sample LakMenepilimnion_3_FD_14230 | JGI IMG/M metagenome (IMG submission 14230) | reverse complement strand
CAGTTTTACTTCTCACTCCTCTCACTACTAAAACCTACCATTTCCCTGAACAATATGCTTCACCGTTGTCAATGTTTCCAAACTAATAAATCCCCTGCGATGTCCTTTTTGATTGGACATTCCTAAAAATACAGCCTCTCCCCGTGAGGAGTGACGAGAAAAGCGAGGGGAAGCATTTATGTAAGTGGAAGCACTATTTACTCCTAATGCAAATTGGCGACTTTCTTGGTAGGATTCGGTGACAATACTATCAGCATGACTGCTACTATATTGGTTAATCCAAGCGATCGCACTTTCTAAACTGTCTACTAACTTAAAAGCTACTGTTTTGGTTAAATACGGTGTTCCCCATTCTTCATCTTTGGCTAATTGCAATTGGGGAAATGCTGCAACTAATTCTGCATCTCCTTTGAGTTGAAAACCTTTTTCTTTTAAACTACTCCACAGCACTGATAAGGAAGATGGTAAGGCTTGACGATGCACTAAAACTTTTTCAATGGCATTGACTTGATCTGGTTCGCTTTCATGGCTATCCATAATCATCCAGCGAATCATTTCTAAGCTACTATTTACTGACCAATACAGATAACAATTACCCATTGCTGATTTTAACACTGGGCAAGTTGCTTGTCTGACTACCTGTTGAATTAAACTGGAACGTCCGTAGGGAATAACTAAACTTAAATACTGATCTTGGGTAACTAAATCTCGCACTGAAGCACCATGTTCAGCCGTGATTAATTCTACACAACCTGCGGGTAATCCGACTTTAGTAATGGCTGTTTGCAAGGCGTTAGCGATCGCTGTATTAGAATTACTAGCTTCCGTACTACCTTTAAGAATAATACTATTGCCCGTTTTTATGCAAAAACCAGCAGCGATCGCCCCCAAATCCGGGAAAGCCTCATAAATAAAGGCAATTACCCCTAAAGGCATTAATTGAGTATAACTTTGAGAGTCTTCCTGTTGATAATCAGCAGTTCTCACCCGGCGCAAAGGATCAGATAATTCCCCCAATCGTTGCAGAATCTTAATAGTATTCTCCAACCTAGAGGGGGTTAGCTTCAACCAGTCCAAAATTAATTCGGGAACTGCCATTTCTCGACTTGCTTCTAAATCCAGAGTATTAGCTTCGAGAATTTCATCAAAATCACTTTCTATCGCTTGTGCCATTGCTAACACAGCGCGACTCCTATCTGTCCCCTTAGTCGTTCCCAATTTTAAGGAAGCCTGAAAAGCGCGGTTAGCACTTGTCATAGGTTCGGGGTAATCATCAATCACTTCACCTGTCATGGAGTTAACGTCTGTAAGTAAGCCAGACCATTAGTGCTGGCAGAATTACCAATAGCAATGCTACAATTGCCCAAGCTATGATGTTGGAACTATTAGCCAATCGTAGAGCTAATGGTAGCCATATAATCACTAACACAAAAATAATGCTGAGTGCTATTGGTAAATAGTTTTGTCCTAATCGGGGTTGAACAATTTGCCAATTATTGCCTTTCCAGCGCCAAGCACGCTTGTAAGGATAAGTAGTAGAAAGTTGCTCTAATACATATCCATTGTCTTCGACAACAAAAATTTGCTGACAGCGATCGCATCCAAACGCTTCTGTGAGTGTAATGGGAATTAACTGTCCATTGCGACGGCAAGGACAAATGTATTCCGTATTTAAGTCAATTTTATCTGGTTTTTGAGGTTGCACAAGCGAGATAAATAACTTGGGCGGTTTCTTACATTATTCCCTAATTTTCCTGAAAATCAGTATGGGAAACCTTGAAATTGCGTCTAATAATGTAGCTGGGAAAGTTTTCTCACAAAGTCCGAAAAAATCCATCATTTACAAATTTAGTGGTGATGGAAAATCTTTAGTGTTATTTTAACATATCTACTTTAACTAGAAAGCGGGTGATGGGATTCGAACCCACGACATCAACCTTGGCAAGGTTGCGCTCTACCACTGAGCTACACCCGCGAGACTCACCAATAAACTTATTATTCCAGATATATTCAGCTTTGTCAACCCCTTAGCTAAACTTTTTTTCAGTTGTCAGTGGCAAGAATTTTTAACCAATTACCCATTACCTATTACCCATTACCCATCACCCAATTAACCTGCTAAATTCGGGCGTAATTGCCGCATGAGACTAGCCATTTCTATAGCATTCATAGCGTACTCCCAACCATGATTACTCTTGATACCGGCTCGTTCTAGGGCTTGCTGCATGGTATCTGTGGTTAAAATGCCGAAAATTACAGGTACACCTGTTTGGAAACTAGCCGCAGCAACACCTTTAGAAACTTCTGACGATACATAATCAAAATGCGGTGTTTGTCCTTTAATGACTGCGCCGAGGCAAATTATGGCATCATAACGGCCAGACATTGCTAACTGACGGGCTACATTGGCAACTTCAAAACTACCAGGAACCCATACATAATCTACTTGCTGTCCTTCGGGGTCAGGATCTATACCATGACGCTTCAAGCAGTCTTTACATCCTTCTACTAATTTTAAGGTGACAAGATCATTGAAGCGAGCGATGATCAATGCAAAGCGCAAAGACTCGGTGTGCTGAAAATTTCCTTCAAAAACTGCCATAACTGCCCCTAAATAAATTTAGAATAACTGCTTTACCAATATACTTTTCTGCAATGAAAATATAAGAGCAGGAAAGCACAATCAGGAAAAAGTCGTTTAGAAAACAATCAATACCTTCGCAAAATTGAAAAAAGCCTGATTAGTAGTAGGTTGGGTTGACGTAAGGAAACCCGACAAATGCTTTTGGTTGCGCTGTTGCTTAACCCAACCTACAAAAAATGGCGAAGATATTGAAAAAATAAAGTTTTTTCTTTTTGACTCTTTACCTTAGCTTTTCTGCTCCTAAAAGTGTGTATGGTATGCGCTAGTGAATATTTAAAGCATTCAACTAAACCACAAAAAAGTTTAATATACCAACTAACACGACTAAAGCCGCCCAAATTGCTGAACCAACCCAGAGTAGTTTTTTAGATTCTACCCAGTTTTGAGGAGTAGCGTAAACAACAGGTACACCAATCACAAGCACGAAGGAGAACAGGACTAATGATATTAAAGCGATTTGAAATACTATGCTCATTTTGTTTTTCCCAACATAACTAAATCTTAGTTTTCCCGGAACTGCTGCTGTATAAACAGTTTAGGGTTTTCAGTGAACCTTATGAACTCATAGGGCATCGCCTGATCAATTAATATTTTACGTCTGGTTTGTAACAGTTGCTCACTTCTGATCTTCCAATCTGTTTTTTTCTTTCGGGGATTGGGAAAATGATTAAGATAGAAATTATCTTCTCTGTCACCTGTTACCTGTCCCCTGTCACCTTTAATATATGGATTTAATTCTTTGTCACACAACTGCGGATTTTGATGCTTTGGGGGCAGCGGTAGGGTTAACTTGTCTCAAACCAGGCAGTAAAATTGTCTTGACTGGGGGCGCACATCCTCCTGTAAGGGACTTTTTAGCGTTACACCGTGATGAGTATCCGTTGATTGAAAGACGTTCCGTAAATCCTGAAAATATTCGCTCTTTAATGGTTGTGGATACTCAAAAGCGCGATCGCCTCGGTAAAGCCGCTATCTGGTTCGATTTACCCAGTGTCCAAGAAATCATCGTTTACGATCATCATTTTGGACAAGATAGAGACATTCCCAGCACCCAATTATATATTGATGAAGTGGGGGCGACAACCACCTTAATGGTAGAAGAATTGCAAAAAAATAATATTTCTTTAAATTCTGCCCAAGCAACTGTAATGGCTTTAGGTATTCATGTGGATACAGGTTCATTAAGCTATAAACAATCTACAGCCAGAGATGCTTTAGCTTTAGCTTGGCTAATGCAGCAAGGGGCAAATTTGTCAGTTATTTCTACTTATCGTGATCCTGGTTTATCACCACAATTACAACAATTATTAACTGTAGCTTTAGAAAATTTACAATATCTGTGTTTGCGGGGATATACCATTGCTTGGGTAACACTAAAAACCGATGGTTTTGTCCCAGGTTTATCAGGTTTAGCTTCCGAAATTATTGATTTAACAGAAACCGATGCTGTACTGTTAGCAAATGAATATTCTTTAGATGAAAATGATTTCCGCTTAACAGTAATTGGGAGAACGCAAATTCCCCAAACAAATCTTAATTCCTTATTTCAACCTCATGGTGGTGGTGGACATTCTCAAGCCGCATCTTTTAATCTTCGCACTACAGATTCCCAACCAATTTTACAACAATTATTAGATGGTTTAAAAGCCCAAATTCCCCATCCTCCCACAGCTAGAGATTTGATGTCTTCTCCAGTGCGGACAATTCGCCCTGATACTACTATAGCCGAAGCCCAGCGGATTTTATTACGTTATGGACATTCAGGTTTATCTGTAGTGAATAGCCAAGATTTATTAATTGGAATTATTTCCCGACGGGATTTAGATATTGCTTTACATCATGGGTTTAGTCATGCACCAGTTAAAGGTTATATGACAAGTAATTTAAAGACAATTACCCCTGATACTTCTTTACCAGAAATTGAGTCTTTAATGGTGACTTATGATATTGGCAGATTACCAGTATTAGATCATGGGCAATTAGTTGGTATTGTCACCCGCACCGATATTTTAAGAGAATTACACCAACTAACGATTCAAAATATAGAATTAACAACTGATAATTATTCTCGAAATTTAGGACTCAATACTGAATTAGAAAAACGTCTCACTCCTCAGCTTTGGCGATTACTCAGTACCGCATCCCAAGAAGCAGAAAAACGCGGTTGGCATCTTTATTTAGTGGGTGGTGCAGTCCGAGATTTACTATTATCAAAAGCAGAGAATCGCAGTTTGATGATTAATGATATTGATTTAGTCGTTGATGGTTTTCATAAAACCGCAGATGTCGGTGCAGGGGTAGAATTAGCTAAAGCCTTACAGCAAATTTATCCAAATGCACGATTAGAAATTCATGGTGCTTTTCAAACTGCGGCTTTATTATGGCATAAAGATTTAGTATTAGACTCATTATGGGTAGATATTGCCACAGCAAGAACGGAGTTTTATCCTTATCCAGCAGCAAATCCAGAAGTTGAAGCTAGTTCCATTCGGCAAGATTTATATCGGCGAGATTTTACAATTAATGCAATGGCCTTGCGGTTAACTTCTCCCCGTGCTGGTGAATTATTAGATTTCTTTGGTGGTTTTATAGACTTACAAAATCAGCAAGTTCGGATTTTACACCCTAATAGTTTTATTGAAGATCCGACTCGGATTTATCGCGGAGTGCGGTTTGCGGTGCGGTTTGGATTTTCCCTAGAACCACAAACAGAAGCCTATATTCGTTATGCTATAAATAGTGGAGTTTATGATCGAACAAGTCAAGAAAATAGTAAAACTCCGGCTTTGCAAACTCGACTAAAAACTGAATTAAAATATATATTAGCAGCAGATTATTGGCAATCAGCTTTAGAATTATTGGATAATTTGGGGGCTTTACAATGTATTCATCCTACTTTAAAATTAGATGTGGAACTTTCTCGACAATTAAATTTATTAAAACACTGTTTAAGAAAATTTGACAAAAAACAAACTTTAATAAATTGGCAAATGCGTCTAGAAGTATTAATTGCCTATTTACAACCGGAATATCGGGGAAAAGTAGCTAGAAATCTGCAATTAGTTGATGATAGTATTGTCAGATTAGATAAATTATCTCAAATTCAAGCTGAGGTAATTACGTTATTACCAACTTTTGAAAAACCTAGTCAAACTCTCTATTTACTCAGGAAATATGATTTGCAGACTTTAATCTTAATTGCTTTACAAAGTCCCCGCAAAATCAGAAGACGGATTTGGCAATATTTAACAAATTGGGGAAATATTCAACCGCTATTAAATGGGAATGATTTAAAACAATTGGGTTATAAACCTAGTCCCCAATATAAGCAAATGCTTGATGATTTATTGACTGCGACTGTAGATGGTATAATTAAGGATAAAGCGGAAGCAGAAGAATTTTTAGCCAAGCATTATCCTGGGTAATTGATATTAAAAATATGAGGTTGATATGCAAATTCAAACATCCAGCAAATATTACACTCCAGAAGAATATTTAGAACTAGAAGAAAAATCAGAATTTAAAAACGAATATATAGATGGGGAAATTATCCCTATGACTGGTGGAACTACAAATCATAATGAAATTTCAGGTAATTTTTATCTACATTTTAAATTAAAAATGCGGAATCAAAATTACAAGATTTATATGGGTGATGTTAAATTATGGCTAGAACGTTATCAAATCTATACTTATCCAGATATTATGGTAATTCAAGGAGAACCAATATATCAAGGAACTGGAACTACTCAAGTAACAAATCCGTTAATGATTGTCGAAGTGTTATCTAAATCAACTATAAATTATGATAAAACCGACAAATTTAGATTTTATCGTTCTCTTCCTGAATTAAAAGAATATATTATGATTAACCAATATGAATGTTTTATTGAACAATTTGCCAAAAATGCCGAAGGACAATGGGTATTAACTGAATATGAATCAGTAAATGATATATTGTCTTTAAAATCAATAGATTTTCAAATTCCCTTCAGTGATATTTATGAAGGTGTAAATTTCCAGTAGGTTTGGTTGACCTATGTTACCCAACATCATATTATTGTCTGATAGCGTAGTTATATCAGGATTTACAGAATTTAAAAACAATATTAATTTACTGATAACATCCATGTTAGAAATGCTAAAATTGGCTCAACTGGTGGCAATGGATATTCAGTAATATCAATAGTGACTGAATTACCCTCCAGTTTTAAAAATTTCCAAGTAGTTCCACTGGTGACAGAACCGAAAATTATGGGAATGTTGACATTATTAGCAGCATTAAATTTTTGGGCAGCTACCATTTCTGCAATACACTGACCTAAACCACCATTAAGATTTTCTTTTTTTGCTTCTATAATTATAACTACTGGAGCTTGAATTTCTAATTGGCTTAGTGATTTACTAATCAGAAAGTCACAAATACCATTGAGTCCAATACTAGGATCAACGGTAAAATCTTCTCCAGAAAAGAGGCTAATTTGACGATCTAATAATCGTCGAACTGCTGTTAATACAGGGCTAATAATCCATTCAGAACGAGCTTTTTCACTACCTCGTGCAAGTACCAATGGTAAACCTTCTTCTAGTTCTTGACGTAGCAAATCATCAGGTTTTGCAGGAGGTACATCTGGAAAAAACCGTCCTCCTTCATGGATGGCGATCGCTAAATCCTGACGGACTTTTTTTAGTGTAAAATCACTGTAGGGCATAGTTATAATTAATTTTTGCTACAAAAACAGAGTTTAGTTCCGTAGGTTGGGTTGTGGAACGTAAACGTATCCCTGCGGGACACTGCGTGAACGCGGAGCAATCGGAACGAAACCCAACATCATATTATTAAAACATATTATTAAAACTTTTGTTGGGTTGCGCGATTCCTGCGGAGCGCTTCGCTATCGCTTAACCCAACCTACATTTGATTGTAGATTAAATTGTATCAGGATCTATATTTAACTCCCGCAATTTTGCTGCTAAACGTTCTGCGGTTTCTTCAGGGGTAAGCACTAGCTTTCCTTCTGGTGTGAAATAGCGCAATAATCCCTCATGAATTCCCAAATATAAATTTAATTGTTCACTCCATAAATGTCCTTTTTCATTTGCTTCTAGAGGTTGATATTTTCCATCTAATAAATGAAATCCTGCAAATTCTAGTGTATAAGGATCAAACCAAAAATAATCCGGTGTGCGGAAAGTATTTTGATAAAGTTCTTTTTTATATTCTCTATCTGTATTCGCTGTAGTTGGTGAGAGAATTTCTAAAATTACATTAGGATATTTACCGTCTTCATTCCAAACTACCCAACTTTTCCGAGTTTTGCGTTCTGTTCCTAGCACAACAAAGAAATCAGGACCTCGGAAATATTCTGATTTTTTCTGATTAGGACTATAGTAAATAGTGAGATTTCCCGCAGCATAGAAATCAGTTTTATCTTTCCACAACCATTTGAGACATTTGATTAAGAGCATAATTTGCTCTAGATGTAGTTCTGTTTCCACGGGAGGTTCATCACTATATAAATCATTAGGAGGAAAAATCACATCTTTAGAGATGTTTTCTTTAAGTTCTAATTCTTGAGTAATCATCATGATGTGATACCAAGTAGTTATTTGTTGATTATAACATTAATTGTCTGAATCAGGATTTACAGGATTAAAAGATTAACAGGATGTGATATTCATTAATCCTGAAAATCCTCAAATCCTGGATATCCTGATTCTGACATTATTATATTCATTAATCCTGACAATCCTCAAATCCTGGATATCCTGATTCTGACATTATTATATTCATTAATCCTGACAATCCTCAAATCCTGGGTATCCTGATTCTGACATTATTATATTCATTAATCCTGACAATCCTCAAATCCTGGGTATCCTGATTCTGACAATTTCTTTTTTTATCGAACCACAGAGAACACAGAGAACACAGAGAAAATGTCAAAATTATCTGCGTTTAATTTTTGATATTTTATCCTGAAAATCCTCAAATCCTGGTTATCCTGATTCTGACATTATTCCATTTCTTTAATTATATTCATTGTTTCCACACTCACGGTACAGACTCTCATTAATAAATCTATTACCTGTTCTTTGTAATCTGCGAAACGATAGGTATTGAATTTTTCCGCAATGGTTGGATCTTTTGGTTTCTTTTCTTTATATTGATCTAATATCCATTCTAACGCACAACGATTACCTAACATATATTCCCAGGCTATTTTCGGAATATTTTCTAATGTAGTAACATCATCTAAGATAATACTATTTTTGGTTTTATCGGCTTTGAGTTTTGGTTTGGGTGTTTTTTGATTGTCTTTTAAGGGAATATCAAGACGAGTTAGGTTATAAGGTGTAACTGTTTCATAATTAATATGTAGTTCCATGAGTTGTTTTCCCCAGTTAACCCATTTTTGGAAGTTTTCATAATAGGGTAAACGGGGAAATTCGCGTTTGAGGTTGAGTTCGTATTTGCTGCGATAACCTGGGTTATGTAGGACTGCGTAGGTATAATGAAAGATGTCTATTTTGGTAATTGTTGAATCTTGGTAATGGGTTTGAATTTGTTTTAGTCCCCAGTCGGTAATATTATCAATGCGTTTTCCTTCTTTGTCATAAGTATATAATGCAAAACAACTAGATCCTCTTGCACAGAAATTCAAGTCACATAAAGTATTAATAGCTAAAACAAGAATATCAGTCTGTTCATTATTCGCAAAACAAATAACATAATTGCTAGAACTTTTGTCAGGAAAAAATAAATGTTGTGAACCTTTTATATCAATGGGAATATAACTAAAATATATATATCTTTTTACGAATGGTCTATAATGTGATTTTCTTAAATCTTCTCGATCAAAAATATCTGTTTTTTCTTTTCTTAATTTATCTCTTTTAATTCTTGAACTCCATTTAATGAAATTTCTCTCAGCAATAAAATTATCTACAATAGGATTATCTTCTTTCTTGATATCTTGATATTTGTTATCTTTTTTATATTGAATCCATCTTTGAACCTCATGATTATATTCATCAATAAAGAATATACTTTTATTTTCTAAGCTTTCTAAATCAATATCATATACCCATTCATCTCTATTAGTACCGACTCCATTAGAACATACATCAAAAATAGATTTATTCTTTTTATCAGCCATAGAAACTAGATCATCAAAATCATTATTAGTTAAATCAACCCAGTTATTTTGATCATCAGGTTTAATATGCTCAAAAGCAAAACAATCAAATTTAGTTTTTCCTAAAAAATCAAGTTTTTCTTGTGCTGAATTAAAATCTTCAGTATTAAAATACATAATTTGACAAGGTAGCTTATTTTTGGATTTTATTTTAATCATAAAAGTAATAGCAACGCCAGTAATAATGTTAAAAACATTACCTGTTGTATCACCTTCTCTAATATCTCCACCTAAGTCTATTATATAAATATAATCAAATTCGTTGATTACACTTTTTCTAAACCCATCAAAGCCTTTTCCATTAATGAAAGATGAATTAGTAATAAAAGCAATAATTCCATTATCTCTTAGTCTATCAGTAGCCCATCTAAAAAAACGAGAATACATATCATAAACTTTAGTTTTTTGTGCTGTACTTTCCTTAACATAAGTAGCCTTAATTAACTTATCTATTTCTGGGTATGCACGATTTTTATTATTATCATTTTCATTAGTTTGATTTGCATTATATGGAGGATTTCCAATTATTACTGATATTTCCCTCTTGTTTTGACGTTTAATTCTTTCACTATTCTCCCGATTCTGAACAAATAACTCCTTTTGTATATCTACAAAATTTTCAACATTATCCAAAGTATCCACAAAACAAATATTTTCAAACTCCTCATACACCCCCATTTTCTGTTTATAGGTGTATTCAATATTCAAATTTGCAATGTAATAAGGCAAAATAGCCACCTCATTACAATGAATTTCATGTTTATACTTGTGTTCTAAACTCTGCTTTGGTAAATAATCAATCAACTCAGTAATAAAAGTCCCCGTTCCCGTCGCAGGATCTAAAATTTCCACATCTTTATCTGCTAGACCTGTCCGAAGATGTTTATGTACTAAAAAATCTGTACTTTCTATCATAAACCTAACAATTTCATTAGGAGTATAAACAATACCTAATCTATCCGCAGCTTTAGGATTATATGCTTTGTAGAAATTCTCATATAAGGCTTTGAGAAACTTCTGTTTTTCTTGATGATTATAAATATTAGCCGCAGTACGTCTAATCACTGCATAATATCTTTCAATCGTTCCCAAAGTATTTTTCTTCACGCTTCCGGTAAAAAAGGTAGAAATTACCCTTTGTAATTCCCCCGCAATATTATTTTCTCTGTGAAATTGCGATTCATTAAAAATATTGATAAAAATATCTTCCGTCAAAATATGCTGAATCATCATTTCCCGAATATCAAATAAACTGATTTCCGGGTTAATTGATTCCTTGCAAATACCCCAAAACTTATCCCGCGCAGTTTGAAAAGATGTGTTATTTTCCCCTTGACAATCTATCAAATCTCTGAGAGAATTTAGTACAGTGGGTAAATCTTGCTTAAAAATTTCTATCGCTTCCCGAAAATCCTTAACTTCAGGACGCACATAATTAATAAAACTGGTAATAATTCCATCTACTGCGTCAGCATCCTTCATAGATACACGCATAGTTTCTGTGCTAGATTGAATTAAAACCGCAGTTTGGGAATCTTCAAATAAAATATTACTATCGGGATAACCTTTATTTAATTTCTTTTCTATTTCTTCATCTAATTTATCATATTGATCTTTGCTTTCCCAATAACCCCAATCTAACCGCAAAGCATCTTTAATTGTGCCATCAGGATAAACAAGTTTACCATTTGGTAACCTATAATCTAATTCAGGAATCAGTAAAAAATCTCTCGGTTTGCAATATTCATTGAGGAGATTTTGAAAAGCCACACGAATAGAAGTTTCTTTGCGAGAACCACCATATTGAATGATTTTTTCGACTTCGACTTGATATTGAGTTACCAGGAGTCTAGACATAGCTGCACCACAAAATTTAAATATATTTGTATTTATTAACCCAAACCATTACCAAAAATCTTATTCTCCTAACCATTCCTCTCTAGAAACACCAGCTTGTCGTAGCAACCTTGCTAATAAACCTACACTAATATCGCCCTCATGAGGGTTAGGAATAATGACAGTCACATCACCTCGTCGCATTTGTGGATGTCTTCCTCCTGCATAAGGACCGTCAAAACCCAACTCACGCAAACGCTTTATCAAATAATTCCGAGAAACAGGTGTTAATCTAGGCATTTTATACTGGCTCTGTAATTTGATTTAAGTTAATATCCTCAATCAAAGGGATATTTAACCCTAAACGTAAACGTAAAGCCAACCAATCACTTAGAGATTCTCTCAATTCACGCCGACAACCTTCTAATGTTTTATAATTTGCCCATACTCCCTGCAAACCTGGAATTTCACCCCAATAAGTACCATCATCTTCAATAATTTCATAAACTGCTAATTCCATTGCTTTATCAATGTAACTTGCCAGCATTTTTACTATTTCCTGTTAAGACGTAAATATTTCTTATGTTACAGCAGTTTTCATCTATTTAAACGATACTCTGAATAAGTCCATTTCTTTGTGCCTTGACCCTTTTGGGTTTACTCTGACGAGAGATACCTATCTACAGTGGTTGCATTTCACCAACTCAGAAAACTTTCAGATAGAAGCATTACGGGCTATATACAGGTTATAATTCTTTTTGCGGAGCAACTTTACAAAAATTTATGAGTAATCCCCTTGTGCAAGCCTTTTTCGTAGGCAGAGCAGTAGCTGAAGTGATTAATGAGCGCGTAGAAGTCGCCTTGACTGATGCTTTGAGTGAACTAGGCAAGTTTGATGCTGAAACTAAAGAGCAACTACGCCAGTTTACAGAAGAAGTGATGGCACGAGCTAATCGAGCAGCGGAATCGTCTGCAACTGGTACAACCACAGGTAATAGTTCATCTGGGGGAGATTCAGTAGACTTACAGACCGAAATTGACGAATTAAGGGCAGAAATCGCTCTATTAAGAAGTGAATTGCAGAAGCATCGTAATGCTGCAAAATAGGTAATGGGTAATAGGTAATGGGTAATGGGTAATGGGTAATGGGTAATGGGTAATGGGTAATGGGTAATGGGTAATGGG
>B570J14230_10000776_pt1 | contig 12894 bp, 13 predicted proteins | sample LakMenepilimnion_3_FD_14230 | JGI IMG/M metagenome (IMG submission 14230) | reverse complement strand
TTTCCCGGGAGGGTATATTGACCATGTTAATCGTGTTGTTCATTGTGCTTTAAAAACTAAAGCATTATGGGAAGAGATGGGTACCTCTATAGATTTTACAGATGAAGAGTTAGTTTTTGCAGCTCTTAATCATGATTTAGGTAAAATAGGTTCTAAAGGAAAACCTAACTATATTCAACAAACAGATAAGTGGAGACAGGATAAATTAAATGAAATGTATACTCCTAATAAGGATTTAACTTTTATGCTTATTCAAGACCGTTCTCTTTTTACTCTACAGCAATATGGTATAGCTTTAACAGAAAGAGAATTCTTAGCTATTAAATTACATGATGGATTATATGATGATGTAAATAAGCCTTACTATATGTCTTTTAGTCCTGATGCTAAATTTAAAACTAATTTAGTCTATATTCTTCATAATGCAGACTTCCTAGCTTCTAAAATAGAATACGATAACTGGAAGTCCTTAGGAGGTTCTACGGAGAATAAGGCAGAGAAAACCAAAGCAAGTACAGGTAGAACAGTTAATGCTTCAGAGGGATTAATGAATTTAGTAAAAAATATTTAAAATGGAAATCTTATTAATAATATCAGCAATAGTAATTTTAGCACTAGCTTATATAACTTTCAACTTAAACCGTAAGGTAATTAAGCAAGAAGAGATCTTAGAATACCAAGTAGGTTACCTTAGAAATGTTTCGTACCTTATACAAGAATCAAAAATTTATGTTGAACAATTAGATGAGAAAGGTGCATTTAGAGCAGATGATGAAGTTGGAGTTTTCTTCAATTTTATGAAAGAAATACAGGAAACTATAAATGCTTACCGTCTCCCAGAAGACTATGGCAAAGCCACCAAATAAAGATAATTACTATTTTACACAAGAGACAGAGGATGCAATCGTAAGATATAACGCATCCTCTGACCCTATTTTCCGAGACACGGTATTTAAGAAAGAAATATACCACCCACTTTATAAGCTAGCAGAAAATATTATACATACTTTTAAGTTTTATTACTTAGATGTAGATAGTATTGAAGATTTAAAGCTAGATGTAGTGAGTATGCTTGTTGAAGAGAAACTCTATAGGTTTGATGCAACCAACGGCGCTAAGGCGTTTTCCTATTTTCAAACAATAGTGAAGAGGTGGCTTATCAACTATAATAACCGTAACTATAAAAAACTAAAACAAGTAGGATCTTTCGAAGAAATGGAAGATTCTTACGAAGTAGAAGGTTTACCTGATTCTGAAAGAAGAATAACTCTAGCAGTAGTGGTGAATCTTTTTGTTGAAAGTAGTTATGAAAATATAGAAGAGCTATTTCCTAGAGAACAAGACCAAAAGGTAGCAGACGCCATACTCACACTCTTTAGAACACGTCACGACTTAGAAATTTTTAGAAAGAAAGCTCTATACATATACATAAGAGAGATGACCGATTGTGAAACCCCTACACTTACTAAGGTAATCTCTAAACTTAAAGAAGAATTTTATAGAATATATAAAACCTACCAAGAAGCAGGATTTACTATTCAATAACATATCTTTCGATATTTATATAATAAATAGACTATGGGATTAGAGACAACAATATTCGGAAAAAAGACTGTTTCTGATGTTTTGAAAGAAATTTACGACAATTCTCGAAATAAGGACAAACAAATCAATGCTCTTATTGGAGAACTAAAACCTCTTGTTGAGAACATAGGTGATGCAACTTTAGTTGTTCCTATGATAAAAGAGTATTTAGAGGTAGGAGTAAAGAATGATGAACATCTTATTAAAATGGTAGCACTTGTTCAAAGACTAGAAGGAGGAGCAAAAGGATCTGAAGCAGACTTTTTCAACCCTGAAGAGCTTGCAAAGCTAATGGAACAGAGTGAAGAGCTTGGAAAGCAATTAGATAAAAAAGACGAGTAATGGCAGCAGGTAATTATTTCTTAGGAAGTAAGATAGGGGGCATAGTACAGTCTCAAAATGGAGGAGGATCTCAACAAGCTTCCCCTGTTTTCGGAAGAGTTATGAAGATTGCTCTAGATGAAAGTACAGAAATCCTAGATGCACAAGGAAATTCTTTACCTATCGGAACTATCCTGTACAGGGATATTACAGCTGAGAAAGAAACAACAGCAACTGAATATCCAGCACTACCCCTACAAAGTAACTTCAAGCAATTTCCATTACTAAACGAAGTAGTACTGTTAATACAAGGACCTACCTCAGATATTCAAACAAACGTAAGTACAAAAGATGTATACTACTCAACAGTAGTAAATCTCTGGGGGAGTAGTCATCACAATGCCCTACCTGAACCCAACACAGATATTAGTACAATTTTAGGTAAAGATGTAAAAGAGCTTTCTGACGTAAACCCTATGTACCCATACCCAGGAGACGTACTAATAGAAGGAAGACAGGGTCAGTCTATAAGAATAGGAGGAAATATGTCTCCTAAAAATACATTAGTAGACTCTATTAATAATGCAAAGCCTTTTATTTTAATAAGTAACGGGCAAATTAAGACAGATAACGGGATAGATCATATTGTAGAAGATATAAACAAAGATCCTAACTCGTTATACTTTTTATCTGATCATAAATCTGATTTAGTAGCTGCTAATACAAAGAGAGATTCTTATGACCTAGTTCCTCTAAACTCAGATCAATATATAGGAAATCAAGTAATTATAAACGGAGGAAGACTTTTTTTTAATGCAAAAGAAGATTCAATCTTACTATCTGCTAAAGAATCAGTAGGATTAAATGCAAGAACTTTAAATTTAGATGCAACAGAGTACTTCTGCGCCGATTCAAAAAAGATATACCTAGGTAAAGCAGCTAGAACCTCAGGAGGTAAAGAGCCGGTAATACTCGGAGCACAGTTAGAGAACTGGTTAACCACCTTATTAGATACTTTGAATAACCTAGCAATCGCTATGACTACTGCAACATCGGTAATAGGCGGCCCAGTAGTACAGCTAAATGCTGCAGGTCCAGAACTACAAGCAGTTGTTAACTCTTTGAAGACTCAAATTAAGTTATTTCAATCTAAAAAGGTATTTACAGAATAATGGCAGAGCAGATACAAAATCAAGAAGATTCTATAGCAAAAGCTAGAGAAGCTCAAAAGAAATACGAAGAGGCTAAAAGTAAAGCAGAGGCATCTAGTAAAAAAGCAGCTGACGCTACCAAAAGAGCAAAAGAGCTTCAAAAGAGAATAAAAGAAACACAGGCTATAAGTAAGGTGGCTGGAAAAGTAACTGGAGGAATAGCAGCAGTAGTAGCTATACAAGTAGGTGGGTTACGTGGGAAGATAGTAGCTCAAGTACAAGCTCAAGTACTTACATTATTGAATAAGTTCTCAAATAAATGCCCAGATCCAGCAGAACTACAGGAGATTATTAAAATAAGAAACACCCTTATAAACCATTTATCTAGTTTTGAAAAAAGGGTATCTAAATTCTCTACAATAGCAACTCAGATATTAGCAATTGTCGCTATAGTTAAGATTGCTATTAAGATAATAACCTCCATCCCAATACCAACAGCAATTATACCCCCAATGTCAGGGGGAATAGGTATTCCAATTAGTATACTAACAAAGTATAGTAAAGCCTTAGTAGCACTAGATAAGACATTAGATAAGTTATTAGGAGAAGCAGCAGCTATAACAGTAACAATTGCATCTATAACTCCTATAATACAGAACTTAAAGAATAGATTAACCTCTATAGATCAAGCAATAGAGCAATGTAGCTTAGGTAACCCTGCTGATTTGAATGAAATAATAGCAACTGCACAACCACCAGAGAATACAGGTTCAGAAGGAACTCCGACAGATACCCAGGGTAATATTGATCCAAATTATATTCATACAAGTGCTACAACAGGAAAGGTATACACATTAGCTATCAATCAAGATCCAGATTCTCCTAAAATAGCTCCAAAAAGATACGCAACTGCAATAGACAATAGGGGAATAGTAGTACTAAAAGGACCTTCCTCATTTAGTTCATCAACACAGGTACTATTGGATGAGGTAAAATTTAGAATAGATAATCAATTATTATAACATAACTATTTATTAATATGAAGTTAGACTTATTAAAAAAATTAATCAAAGAAGCTGTAAGTGAAGCAGTTCGAGAGGAATTAGGTAAAATTCTTTCTGAAGATGTGAAACCTGTTCAAACACAAGTACAGCAAGTAACGAAGTATGCAGAACATAAACCAGTTATTGCAAAACCGGTTGCTACAGGTAATCCACTTATGGATTTAATGAACGAGACAAAGTATTCAATGACTCAAGGAGAGTATCAAAACCTAGTAAGTGCAACATCAGACATGGTATCAGCACCAGGAATGGGAATGCAAACAGGTTTAGAGCAGTTTAGACCAGGTGTAGAACCGGGATTAGATATTTCTCAATTTGACTTCATGATGAGAGCAGGAGACGTATATAAAGCATCAGTACAGAAAGATAAAGAAAGATTCGGAGCATAATGGCGTTTAATGTACAAAAAATAAATCCACTAGATCTACAACCTAGGAAAGCAGTTGGAGTTAGCTTACCCTTCTCCTCTACCTCTGTGTTTAACTCTACATACTCCACTCAAGACGCTTTAAAATCTAATTTAGTTAATCACTTTCTTACAGAAAAAGGAGAGAGATTCCTAAACCCTAACCTAGGTGCAGGATTAAGGAGATTGTTATTTGATCAGATAACAGTGGATAAACAGGATGAGATAGAGGGAGTAGTTAGGACAGAAATATCAACCTGGTTTCCAAATCTACAGGTGAACGATATAAAGGTAGCAACCTCACCAGATACAAATACAGTAACAGTCTATATAAAATATAGCGTCACTCAAACAAATATACAAGACGAATTGTTAATTAACTTCGAACAATAATGGCTCAGGATAGAGATATAAAATATGTAAATAAAGACTTTGGAGACTTTAGAAGTCAACTAACAGAGTACGCTAAAAACTACTTCCCAGACACTTACAACGACTTCTCACCTTCATCACCAGGTATGATGTTTATTGAGATGGCTGCATATGTAGGAGATGTTTTATCATTCTACCAAGATACACAGCTACAAGAAACATACCTCCAACATGCAAAAAATCCTGCTAACTTATACAATCTAGCATACATGATGGGATATAGACCTAAGATAACATCTCCCTCAGAAGTTGATTTAGAAATTTCTCAAATAGTAGGAGCAGTAGGCGGGGAGCCTAACTGGGGTCAAGCACTATACATACCAGCCTATACAAGATTAAAGTCAACAGTAGCAGATCAAGTTAACTTTTTTATAGATAAGCATATAGACTTCACTTTCTCAAGCTCTTACGACAATACTGAAGTAACAGTAGAAACCCTATCAGGAGCTAACCCTAGTCAGTTCAGGTTAACAAAAACAGCAAAAGCAATATCAGGAGAAGTAAAGACTATAACAGAGACTATTACATCTGTAGAGAAGTTTAAGACACTTATAATAGATGATGTAAATATTATCGGTATTCAATCAATAGTAGATAGTAATAGTAATATTTGGTATGAAGTTCCTTTCTTAGGACAAGATACTATCTTTGTAGATAATACAAATAATACACCGGACAAGCAGGTTGTTCCTTACAGTTTGGCTCTTCAAAAAGTACCAAGAAGGTTTGTAACAAGATTTACAGCAACCGGACAATTACAAGTACAATTTGGAGCAGGAATTAATGGACAAGACGATTCAATAATAACACCTGACCCAACTAATGTAGGGTTCGGATCAAATCAAGGAATTTCAAGAATTGATTATGCATTCGATCCTTCTAACTTTTTATCAACAAAGTCTTACGGACTCGCACCCTCAAATACAACACTTACAATAAAGTACCTAGTAGGAGGAGGAGTAGCAGCAAATGCCCCTGCAAATACGATTAACACGTTAGTAGGTTATAGCGGTACACCGACAGCAGTAGATACTTCACAATTATCAACAGTTACATTTAACAATATACTCCCAGCAGCTGGAGGAAGAGATGGAGATACAGTTGATGAGTTAAGAGAAAATTCAATGAGAGCTTTTAACGAACAAGGAAGAGCGGTAACACTACAAGATTACACTGTAAGAGCATTATCAATGGATTCTAAATACGGTTCTATTGCAAAAGTTTATGTTACACAAGATCAATTAACAAATCCAAATAGCTCTACAGATAGTATAGTAGATAGTAATCCACTATCATTATCGATATATACACTAGCTTACGATAACAATAAGAATCTAACACCTGCAACAACTACACTAAAGAATAACTTAAAGACATATCTTGCAGAGTATATGATGTTAACAGACGCTCTTAATATAAAAGATGCTTTTGTAGTAAATATTGGTATTAACTTTGACATAATAGTAAAACCTAACTTCTCAGGAAGAGATGTATTACTTGCTTGTACAAACAGAATAAAAGATTATTTTAATATTACAAAATGGAATATTAACCAACCAATTAACCTATCGAGTATATACACACTCTTAGATCAAGAAAAAGGGGTTCAAACAGTACAAAAAGTAGAAGCAATTAACAATGCAGGAGGAATATACTCTCAGTATGCATATGATATAGTAGGAGCAACAAGGAGTAATATAGTATACCCATCTTACGATCCATGCATATTTGAAGTAAAATACCCGGATACAGATATTAAAGGAAGAATAACAACACTATAACATGGCAGTATACAGAATATTTCCCGAAAAAGATACATTTATATCAACAGAAGTTCCTACAGGTAATGCTGGAAAGGATGAAATAATTGAAATAGGAGGGTATGTAGATATATCAGATACAGGAGAAACTAACCGTATATTAATACAGTATAGTACTTCCGAAATTCAAGATGTAATAGCTAATAAAATAGGAGCAGCAACTTATAGTGCTAGTTTAAACCTATACCTAGCAGATGCTTATGAAATACCAGTTAACTACAGTCTCTATGCCTATCCGGTATACGGAGCATGGGATAACGGGGTAGGAAAGTTTGGAGATATTCCAACAAATACAACAGGAGTTTCCTGGCAGTATAAAAAAGCAGGAGGAACAGATGCATGGACAGTAACAGGATTTGTAGCAAATACAACCGGTTCATACTTATCTGGATCAATAGCAGGAGGAGGAAACTGGTATACAACCGTAGGGGGTATTAGTCAGGAATTTACACAGTCACATGCTTTCAATTCTAGTAACGATGTTAACATAAATGTTACAAAAGCTATTCAACTCTTTAATATAGGTACAATTGATAATAACGGGTTTATAATAAAACTGCCTAATAATTTAGAATATAATACTACATCCTCTATCCGACTTAAATACTATGGTGCAGATACAAATACTATCTACCCACCATTCTTAGAGTTTAAATGGGATGACAGTGTATACAGTACAGGATCTTTATCAGTTCTTTCAAATAGTATTTCAATTGTTAACCTAACAAATAATAAAGGGAAGTATGCCGATGTAGGAAAGCAAAGATTTAGAGTATCTGCAAGACCTAAATACCCGGTTAGATCATTCACAACCTCTTCAGCATATTTAACAAACCACGCCCTACCCTCAGGTTCATACTGGGGATTAAGAGATGAGAACACAGAAGAGATGGTTGTTGATTTTGATACTAAGTTTACTAAGATAAGTTGTGATTCAAATGGATCATTCTTCGATGTGTATATGGATGGCTTGCAACCGGAGAGATATTATCGTATATTAGTAAAAACGACTTTAGATGGAAGCACTACAGTAGTAGATAACCAAAATATATTTAAAGTAGTAAGAAATGGCTAATGATATTAACATACAGAAAACTGTATTTAGCTCCACAGAGTTTAATAAAGTTATTGATAATAATTTTAAAACCTTCACTCAACCAGTACCAGAGGAAGATACAGATACTCCGGAAGAGTTATTTAGGTTATACGAAAAGCTTTACTATGTTATAGATGTAACTGGAGATACAGATTCACATGAATACCTAGTAAAAAAGAGCTCTGAATTACTAACTTTTGATAGAGTAACAGAAGATATTCAACCTTTACTGGATGAAATAGCACAATTAAGACAAGAAAACCTAGCACTAAGTCAGGAAGTACTTACATTAGAAACAAAGACAGCATAGATGGCAGATATAGTTTATACAGCTTACCAAGACTCACCAGAAGCTATAACAGGCTTTGAACAATTCTCTCAGGAAGATCAAGCCCTAGTAAGCTCATTTGAGATCAACAGCGTATTTGACCCAGCCAAGCATTACTCGGAAATACATATACTATCTCTAGCAGATGAATTACTAGAAAGTAGTTACAATTACACCTCGTATAAGTTACTAGGAAATGCCCAATCTGCCGGACAGTCAGGAGCATCGGTACTAACTCTAGACCCTATACAGGATAGTAAGGCTTATGGATACGAAAATGGAGGAGTAAAACTACTTTACCATTTTCTAGATGATCTGTACACCGAAGATAATAATACCCTAGAGTTCTTTATACAAGATATCTCAGCTGATAGAACAGAATTATCACTATCTACTTTAAATCTAATACCAGAGACTATTACTGCAATAACCTCTAAAATTAAAACTAACCTACAAAGCCAATCTTACTTTACCGGGTTTAGGTTAAATTTTAAAGATAACGATTTATTCATTGCAACAAACATAGATACTTTAGATACAAGCGCTGGAACGGTAGTTGTAGTTAAGTTATACGAACCGCTACCTACTCTTTATGATATAAAAAGTAAACTAAATATAGTAGATGTAGTATCAAACTCAGTAGCTTATGAGGTAGATGCAGAAACAGTTATACCCCCTACAGTAGCTCCAACCTTAAGATCTCCTAATTTTAACATTGATATAACAGATCAAAGCATAATACCTACAGGGTATTATAATTACGACGAATTATTTAGCTACCCAGTTAATAACGCTAACAGCCAAATATTTTCAACCGTTAGTGAAAAGGGAATAGACATAAGTGTTGATTATACTACATTTAATGACTTTGTACATTTCTCATCAGCACAAGAACGACTTTTAAACTTTAAGTATAAAGTAGACTTATTAGAGACTTACTCTGGAAGCATAGCCTCAATTGCAAACGCAACCCTAGGCTCTACAGGGATATCTGGAAGTAGAACATACTACGAAGGATTAATGGCAGGAGTTGTAGATAATTTTGATCATTACGAAAGATTCTTATACTACGAATCAGGAAGTAGTTCTTGGCCAAAGAGTAATACTACAAAACCATACGTAAACAAACTTAGCACAGATCCAGAATCGGTAACTTGGTATACAAGTCAAATTGCAACTGCAGTCGAGTATGATTTAGTAAATTATAACTCGCTGGTATATAGTATTCCAACCTACCTAAGAGATGATGCAAACAATGAAAACTATTTGACATTTGTTTACATGGTAGGGCAGCACTTTGATAACTTGTGGTTATACGCAAAAGCAGTAACAGATAAGTATGATGCTGATAATAGAATAGATTTTGGTATATCAAAAGACTTAGTTGCAGAGGCGTTAAGAAACTTTGGAGTAAAGTTATATACCTCTAATAAATCAGTAGAAGATCTTTTTAGTACATTTATAGGACAATCATACCAGTCAGGAAGCGAGGTAATTAACCACTACATAACAGGTTCTTTAACAGGATCAAATACCCCTATTCAACCTACCTCATATAATGATTACCAAAAAGAAGTACAAAAACGTGTTTACCACAACTTACCTTTACTTTTAAAATCTAAAGGAACTGAAAGAGGATTAAGAGCATTAATAAACTGTTACGGCATACCAGGAGATATTTTAGACATAAAACTATCAGGCGGTAGAGATACGAATAATCTTCCATTTTTTGGGGACTACAGAGCATCTACTTCATCTATAGATAAAGTACGTTTAGATAATACCGGTAGCATAGTAACGGGAAGTACCTTATCAAACTTTACTTCTATAGTAAAGCGAGATTCAAAATACACAGACGATTTACACCTTATCGAGGTAGGGTTCTCCCCTACAGATAATGTTGATGAATATATCTTATCAAACTCAATATCCACCTTTACCATTGACAGGTATTTAGGGGATCCAAGCAACCTAACATCTGACAACTATTCAGGACTAGGAGCATTAGCAGAAGGAATCTTAGGTAACCTACAGCAGTATAACCTGCAAGATTATGTAAGATTAATCAAATTTTTTGATAATACAATCTTTAAAACAATTAAAGATTTTATACCAGCTAAAGCAACTGCCGACACAGGTATAGTTATTAAACCAAACTTACTTAATAGGTCTAAAGCAAAATCAGTAACTGTTACCGGAACACAACCAGAGTATACAGGATCAATCGATACTGCTTTTATAACAGGATCAGATGGTGGAGCATTTACAACCTCTACAAGACACTCAGATCCTTCTTGGACAGAGGTATTACAAACCCCTCAAGGTTTAGCAAATAGCTACATTAATCAAGGTACAGATCAACCACTCTATACAGGAGAGTTAGGAGGAACAGAAATAAGAGTATCAAATGGAGAATTAAACGAAGCAAATCCGCACAAATACATAGATACATATAGTACAATACCTAAGAATGTAATATTAATAAAGGACTTCCCAGCAGATATCTGTGCAATAGAATCAGCATATCCTTCAGTGAATATTTCACTCCCTCAAAACGTAGATGTAAGAACTGCATTTAATATACCGGGAGACAACTACGTCACATATTACTCAGGATCAACAGATATAACAACTACCGCTAGTGCTTTCCCAATGACTACTAACTACACCACTTTCGCTATTACTGCATCAAAGACAGGTATAGCAGGGTGTACAGGGTCAAAAGTATATACAACAAGTTTTTGTTCAATATCATTAACATCATCAGGATCAACAACACTTGTACAGCAAAACACTTCATACGATCTTACAACATGGTTTACATCTTCATACAATACAAACTTAACATACACCCTGTATACTAACAATGGAACCGTTTCTTCTAATATTAGCAATTCAGGAAGTTATATATTTACAGTTGATACTGGAAGTTACATTTATGTAGAAGTAAGTGATCCAATTACCATAGATTCATGTACTCAAAAAACAAGGGACATACTGGTACAACCACAGGTAACAGTAACAATGGATACATCAGGAAGTAATTATTTATACGATGGGCTGCCATTAGGACCAAGTACAAGTACACTACTTAATAGATTCTACCCAGATACACCAGGTGCAAGAACGTATTACTATTACGGAAGTCCATTTACAGGCTCAACATATACAACACAATCAAACCAGCCAACAGCTAGTGGAAATTACGAAGTATACGTAAGAGTTCCATCAGATATATACTACCCAGAAATAACATCTTCACGTTTACCATTTACTATCTATAAAAACATATTAACAATAGAAGCAAACGATAGATTAATACCTACAGAAGGAACAGCTTCAGAATACGTTACAAGTTCTACAAACAATACTTATACAGTATTTAATCTACAGAATAACGAAACAACAAGTAGTGTAATTTCAGGAACAGTAACGTATACATCAAACTATACAGAATCAACACCAGGAGGAACAACAGGTATTTATATCCGTCCAATAGTAACAGAACTATCAGCAATTAACTACACATTTATAAGTAGTGACGGAGTGGTAACAATAGGAGGTACAACGTACAATCCTTCCGACTACTCAGCAGATGATTACATAACAGGTTCAGTATAACAGAATAAATTAAAAATTATGGCAACACCAAAAACAAAGACAGAACTAACCGCACTAATTAACAGTTATATAGCGGATACAGCTCCAAATATAAAAAAAGAAGAACATAAAGAGATTGAATTAGCAATACTTGATCGTGTAGATGCTAGAGTGCTTACTACAGGTACGTTTACCCATGGAAATATCACCAATTTTGAATCTAAAACTATTACCTTCACAAAAACAATATACACAACAAATTACTTAGTAAACATAACACCATTCGATCCACCACCCTATACCCTTTACTCCTATAGAACCTCTTGGGCAATAACAAACAAAACAACAACAGGATTCACAGCACAGTTAAAGAGAAACGGCTCACAAGGTTCAGGAAGGTTTTTTTATGTAGTTATTAATTTAAGTAATACAATATAAAGCAGGTAATTATATTAATATCTTTCAAATAAAGTAAATAATGGCAAAGACAAGGGCAAAAATGAACGAGTTGATAATTGCAAACCTAAGTTCATCACCTGCAGATAAGATAACTGCACTAGAGCATAATGAGGTTGCAAGAGAATCTGTAGAGTATATTACAGGACAGGTTGTAGCAGGAGGTAGTGTACCTATAGGAAATATACTCGGAGGAGATAATAACTTTGGACCAATATCACTAGGGGTAACCCTACCAGACACAAACTACGGAATAGTAGGGCACTTGACATCCCTAATTGCAGGAGGAGGAAATCAGTGGGATTATGATAATGATGGAGTTTGGCAGTTGGCTGCAAAGACAACAACATCTTTTACAATAAGACTAGGAGAATGGGCAGGACATGGTCAAAATTTAAACTTTGACTGGTTAGCAATAATAGATCAAGTATAGTAGTATACACTGTAGTAATTAACATAAGTACGTATATAAAATGGCAACACAAAAGGCAACAACACTAGCTCTAATTAATACAAATATAGTAAATAAACCAGCTAAAATATCTCCTGCAGATCATAGAGAGGTATCACAGGCAATGGTAGGATGTATAGATAATAGGTTCCTAATAGCAGGAACCCAAGCATTAGTGAGAATAG
>B570J14230_10000775_pt1 | contig 12899 bp, 13 predicted proteins | sample LakMenepilimnion_3_FD_14230 | JGI IMG/M metagenome (IMG submission 14230) | reverse complement strand
GTGTCAACAAATCAGTTATGTTCACTGGATGGAAGATATTATGAAATGTTGACATTTTTACCCTTGATAATACTACTATACTTAAATATGTAAAGTTTTGTAACGACATTCAACATTTCTGATATAAACACTATATTGAGTAATGAATTGAAACGAATAAAAATTAATATACCATTCTGAATATAATCTTAAGATAAACCAAAATATTAATATAAAATATATTGCTATGAATCCTTGTAAAGTAAAGGTTTGAGAATTTTGTAACTGGTTAAAATTTTTTCCAATGATAAATAAACCTACTACCGTAGCATAAATAACACAAAAATAAGCTCCAATAAAATTAATAATTAACTCTAATTTTACTGCTGTACTTCCTAGTTCAAATAATTTGTGAATACTTGAAAAATTTTCCACACTATTTTTATATGTATTACGCGCATTTTCTGAAGATATATTTCTTTCTTCTACATTACTACGTAACCGCTTTTCTAACTCTAAACTATAGAAATAATTACGTAAATGGTAAGGAAGTAATATTCTATGTCGTGAAGTAGTAATATCTTTTATGACCATTCTTGAAGAAGATAAAATAAACGTAGGAATAAAAATAGTAGAAAGGATAATTTTAACAAGTTTAAAATTATCATCATAGAGATTTAATGGAAAACAATAAGTAAATATTCCGACAGCAATTGGTAAAAAAATTGAAGCAAATAAAGTACAACCTAAATTATTTTTAATCCATTTGAAAGCATCGTCAAATTCAAGCATATTAAATATACTGAATTGATAAGCTAAATTTATTATAAATACAATAAAAGCCAATAATAAACAAATATATAACCGCATATTCTATCAAAAAGCTAAAGGATAATCAGTGTTCAAATTTATATGCGTTGTTGCATATTCAGTATAGGTTACAGCCTTAGCGTAACTTTCTGTTCGATTGCTCATTTACCCCCTTATTAAACAGCATGACTATTGCTGTAATTATCTACTGAAAGTATGAGGATATATATACCAATAAACCAATGTGGTAGCAAACCGAGATCCGAGTAAAAACCTGCAATATGGTCTGGAAACTGTTGCTGTGTCTAGGTTTCAGCCTTAGCGTACTATTCTCCCGTTTTGGCAGGGTAGCAACTGAAAACCTTTATTGGTAATACTTTCAGCCTATCTTGCCCCTGGTAACAGCAACGCTATACTTGGTGGATTTATGGGAAAACCACTGCTAAATTTTCTTGAGGGAAAATAATCAGGCTGGGGAAAACTGGAATTGAGAACACAGTGCAGAATTTTCTTAGGGGAAATTTTTATAGAGAGCGATCGCTCCTGGGAATCGCCGCAGCCCTCCACAGAAATTACCCCATCAAAGCCAAATAAATTTTCTTAGGGGAAAAGGTCAAACTACAATATTACTTATCAGAATATAACTGACTAGAAGACATCTTCGGATAAGTAAATGAATGAATCCCACAGAAATTGGTGAAATAACTGTTGTCAATTCCCTGGCTTTGACTGCACCCACACCATTAACTGAACACCCCGCTGCTGTCTATCTCTCTTCTCTATCCCCCGGTTCTCGTTCCGCGATGAGGCAATCTTTAAATGCGATCGCTCGTATCCTCACCAGCAATGAATGTGATGCGCTGACATTAAATTGGGCTGAACTGCGTTATAAACATACAGCTTTATTACGGTGTATACTGATGGAAAAATATGCACCAGCCACAGCTAATAAAATGCTGAGTGCATTAAGGAGAGTCTTGAAAGAAGCATTACGTTTGGAATTAATGGATGCTAGAGATTTTGCTAGGGCTGTAGACATTGCTAATATCAAGCTGTCTAAGGAACTCAAGGGGCGTTTTTTATCTGAAACTGAAATTAATGCCCTGATGCAAACTTGTTTTGATGACCCTACTCCCATTGGTTATAGAGATGCGGCGTTGATAGCAATTTTGCGGGGTGCAGGATTGCGCCGGGGGGAATCGGTAAAATTAATGTTGAGTGACTTCCATTCTGGCAGTGTGAAAGTTCGCAGTGGTAAGGGTGGTAAAGATAGAACTGTTTATTTACCAGATGGAGTTTTACCAATTATCGAAGATTGGTTAGAAATTAGAGGGCGGGAATCTGGAGCTTTAATCTGCCACATTAATAAATCTGGGGCGGTGACTTTACGACAACTGACACCTCAAGCGGTATTATTCATTTTAGAAAAACGGGGTGTAGAAGCTGGGGTAACAAACTTTTCTGCCCATGATTTTCGCAGGACTTTTATTTCTGAGTTGTTAGATTCCACTGATATTGTTACTGTCCAAAAATTAGCCGGTCATGCTTCACCTGAACTCACTTCTAGATATGACCGTCGGGGTGAGGAAGTTCAACAACGGGCTGTACAGGCAATTAGTGTTCCCAAACGTCGTTAATTCTACTGTTTGACCGGATAAAACAACCCATCACTAACCTGAAATTTCCAGCCTAAACTCATCGGGTCACGATTCCTGGACCAACTGATAAATTCCTGCTCACTCTTGCTTTCCCGTTCCGTAATCAAACTTTGTGGAGTCACCCCCAATCGTTGCGCTAAATTTTCATTAGCAAAAGAAGTTATTTCTACTGGTTGCTGTTGATACTGATATGGATACCCTGACCGCCGGGGTCTAGAATTACCACCACCGTATTTGCCAGAAGCGATCGCTTTTTCAATTTTCTCTAACTGTTTACCAAGGACTTCTAATTTAGTGGCCACCTGTTGATCTTGTTGGCAAAGGTGTGTTTCCAATTCCCCCAGCTTCTCCTCCACCTGCTGTAATTCGCTGGTTGCTTCTAATTTTACACTGCTATCGAACTGGGCTATCAATTCCTGTAATCCTTGCAATAACGCCGTTGTATGACCATCGCGGTGGATTTTGGCTAAATTTCGTACTACAGGAATTAGTACAGTTGGTACGCGAATCATCTCGCTGGGTGGGGTCTTGTTAGCAGTCATGATATCTGTAGTTGATATCGAATATTGTAAACTAAAAATTTCCCTCAAGAATTTTAGATAGCTGTTTATTGCTCAAAAAGCACTACCCAACTGCATAAATGACATTTAACTTGCTTATGTATTATTATATAAAATTATAATAGAATCTTGTTTAAGTGTTTTAATAGCAACCGAGTACATTGATGATAAAATCCATCAGAATCATGTTTTTAGTTAGTTTAATTGGGTTGTTAATTGGCTGTTCCCCAGCACAAACAAAACCACCCGTCAAAATTATACCATCAATTCATTTATCATTAGGTAATCCCAGTCAAGCCACAACCAACATTAATAACCCTGATAATTACTTGATGATAAAACCTCAGTATGCACTATCATACAATCGCAGTAATGGCACTCCTAATTGGGTTTCTTGGCAATTAAATAAATCCTGGTTTGGGGATGCCCCACGTCAAGATAACTTTAGACCAGATAACACCTTACCTGAAGGTTGGGAACGCATCAAACCCACTGCCTATAATGCTTCCGGGTATGATAGAGGTCACGTTACCCCATCGGCTGACAGAACCCGCAATACTGAAGATAATGCTGCCACTTTTCTGATGACGAATATGATGCCCCAAACGCCTGATAATAATAGAAATACTTGGGGTAATTTAGAGGATTACAGTAGGGAATTAGTAGAACAAGGTAAGGAACTTTATATTATTGCTGGTCCTGTTGGTAGTAAAGGTAAATTGAAAAACCTAGTCACAATTCCCCAATCTACCTGGAAAATTGTTGTAGTTTTGGATAACCCCGGTACTGAACTCAAGGGTATTACTGCTAATACTCGTGTTATTGTTGTCTTGGGTACAGTTGATTTCTGATGCTAAATAACCACAGAACCAAGCAATAGTATCAATATCTAAAACAGCGACAAGTTTTGCACAAATTTGATGATTGATTTCTGGGGACTGGTAATCAAAGATGGTATCTAGCTTTTCTGGACTGCGCTGCTGACAATAAAAAACTACTGACTCTGCTAATATATCGAGTTTTGATTTCTTCGGATTGCCAAATCCCTTGCTCATGATATTACCTCTGTCTGTATGGGTATTGTAGCAGATTGGAGGGCGATGATTACAGAAGCTAATATCTAACTTTTGGTAGATGACCTATCTTGAAGAAATTGCTTAGATATCTCATTACTCATTTATTTGATTGGATATAAGTAGGTGAACAAAATAAAAATGAGGGGTATTGAGTTTTGTAAAATGGCTGAAACTCAATCAGAATATCGCATTGAGACAACTTTACATACCGTTACATACCTTTAAATTTTCCTGTTCACCTACTTAAATAGAGAATAACTGCACAAAACACTTTAGAATTCGTTAAACAGGAAACTAATGATAAATCTGTTGTAACCATTATTTAATATCTAACTTTTGGCAGATGACACTGGGGCTACTTAGTGCATATTTCGACTTTATACAGTTCAAAAATAATTAAAAATGAAAAATCAGCAAATTTTCCTGAATTTAGCTGTTTTTGCTATTGCCTTTTTTTGAGAATGTGATTATTATGTCAAAAGACATATTACTTGTTACATCAGGCATGAACCAGATGTTAAAAAGACCATTGCTGGTCAAAAAAACCGAAATTGGGGGGCTAATTCGGGAGTTTCGCCTGTTGACTGGACTTACTCAAGAACAGTTCGCAGCTTATCTAGGTGTGACTTATGGCACTGTTAACCGTTGGGAAAATGGGCGATCGCAGCCTTCACCAATTGCCATGCAACTTATTCAGCAGAAGCTTGGAGAAATAGACAGCAGTTCTGACGACTTCGTTAGCAGTTGCTAATCAATATCAGTAGCAGTGAGGAGCTAAAAGTGTGATTGACTTATTTTCCACCTTGAAAGAAGAAGGCTTTGATCCAATCAAAGTTGCCCTTTCTTCTGTTAGCGAATTGTATGCGATGCCAGACTCAAAACTGCTCGCATTTAAGACATCCTTGATTAAGAACTCGTTTGCCTTTCACTATAGCAACAATGAGTTCTTCAGGGGTTCCTGTAATGATAAAGGAATTACACCCGACTCCATTCAAACGCCTGAAGATCTGGTGAAAATTCCGCTGGTTCCTATTAGTATTTTCAAGTCAGCCAATAGTCACAAATTGTTATCGGTAAGCCTAAGTTCGATTGAACTGGAAATGCGTAGCACGGGTACTTCTGGCATTCCAAGCGTTTCCCGTCGTTGCTCAGATACAGTAGATTACGGGGTCTTAGGTGCCTATGCTATGTACCGCGAATTCTTCAAAATTTCTAAGGGGGCTGGATTATATTTATGCCCCTCGACAGAAGAGATTCCAGAAATGGGCATGATTAAGGCTCTGAATATGTTTGCTGGCTTGCTGGATACTCATCGCTTTATGGTTAAAAAAGATCGATTTGTACCAGAAGAAGCCTTGATGCAGTTGAGTGAATGGTCTAACAAATTTGATCGGCACGTTATTGGTCCACCTTTTATTATCCATCGCTTTATCAGCTTCCTGAAAGCGACTAACCAAAAAGTTCAACTCGACAAAAATAGTTATGTAATCACCCTAGGTGGATGGAAACGCTTTAGTGGTCAGATGATTTCCAGAGTGGATTTCAACAATGAATGCATGGAATATCTTGGTGTTGAGAAAAGTCAAATACGAGATATGTATGCGCTTGTAGAATCGAATGTTGTAGTTATCGATGATGAACATGGTGTCAAGCATGTTTCTCCATTCGTTCATTTCTCTGTACGAGATCCAAAGCAGTTGGATAAGGAAGTTGCAATTGGTGAAACAGGGCAATTGGCAATCTTAGATCCTCTTGCCATCTCCACTCCGGGATTTATTCTAACTGAAGACTTAGTAAGACTCCTCCCAAAAGAAAATAAATCTTGGCGAAGTGGTCAACGGCTACAGTACATTATGCGCTTGCCTGAATCGAGCGAGTTTGGGTGTTGTGCTGTCAATCTGGATAAACAATTGGATGGTTTAGAACCTGGAAAAGCGCACAACACCACCTGTCCTGTAGTTTCTGCTTAGTCTGTACAAACTCTTCACCTAGAAGGTAGGTAAAGCATCAATTTTCCCTGTCCCTTATTAAGCTAAAACTATGTACAATGACATTATTATTACGAACTTTTCAGATCCAAAACATAGTGGTGAAATCCAGAATCCGCATCTTGAATTGGAAGTAGGAAATTCTGTGTGTGGTGATCGAATTAGGATTCAGATGGCAATGGAAGGTAATCGAATTACAAGAGGAGTGTTTCAAGCTTGGGGTTGTGCTACTTCAATTGCTACGGCTAATATTTTCTGTTCTTTGATTAACGGCAATGAGATCGAAATGGTAGTCAATTATGACAGAAGTGAACTTGATACAATTTTGGGGAAGTTAGAACCCTCGCAGCATCATTGTCTCGATATTCTGCACGAACTTCACGATAAGCTGAAAGCAACTTTTACTAATAATAGTTTGAACAAAATTCAGCAGCTATGATGCCGTAGGGAAGGAAGTTTTATTAGCTCGATTTTATCCAAAATTAAGAACTTAATTCCTCAATTCTCTTTATAGGGCAAGAACCCCTAACTTCTTGGCAAAAACTTTTTCTATGTCACTGGGGATCAGTGACATAGAAAAATTAAAACTACTGCCCTATACAGGTTTCAGCATTAGCGAGGATTGAATTGAATTTAATGGAGATTGAGTTCAAGTCTAACTTGGAAATAAATTGTTCAATCAGAGGTCATTGAACTAGATCGCTTGTAGCTTGTCATTGAAAAGTTTAAGGAGAACCGAATGATTTCAGGGTATTTCGACTATAACGCCACTACTCCAGTATCAGATGACGTAGCACAGGTAATGAAGGCAACTATAGATTTATTTGCTAACCCTTCTGGTATTAACAAGTATTCAGCAGCCAACAAAGATATACTAAACCGTTCTAGAGAAAATGTAGCGCGGTTATTAGGGACAGAAGCGGCAAAAATATTTTTTACATCTGGTGGATCTGAAGCAAATAACTGGGCGATTAAAAGTACGTTGCTTCAACACTTTAAGACACCTGGACATATTATCACTACTGCTATTGAGCATCCATCAGTCCTGAATACTGTAAAGTATTATGCTGAAAAGTTTGGATTTGAGGTAACCTTCGTATTCCCTGAAGCTAATGGTGCTGTAGCGATTGATGACATTGTCAGCACCATACGACCTGATACCCAGTTGGTGTCAATGATGCATGCCAATAACGAAACTGGTGTTATCCAACCTGTGGAAGCCATCGCTCAAATAACACGTCAGAGGAATATCAAGTTTCACGTTGATGGCGTCCAGGTAATTGGTAAACGCAGAGTGAATGTTGAGAAACTCGGTATAGACTATCTATCTTTTTCAGGACATAAATTTCATGGTCCAAAAGGCATTGGTGGCTTGTATGTAAGAGATATAGAAGGGTTTTCTCCTCTCATTCATGGTGGTGGTCAAGAAATGGGTTGGCGCTCCGGAACTGAAAATCTGGTTGCTATTGTTGGCTTGTCTAAGGCTGCTGAAGAAGCTGATTCCGATCTTGACCAATGGGATGCCCATAATTGGGAATGTAAAAGGTATCTAATGAAACTTTTGAATAAATCTCGTATCAATTTCAGGTTCAATGGATTGACTGAGTACGAGAACAGTATTTCCAACACATTAAATATCCTGATTCCTGGGGCTAGGGCTGAAGCATTGGCGGCTTTGATGGAAGTCAAAAGTGGAATCATCGTGTCCATTGGTTCAGCCTGTAGCAACAACAAAACTAAAAAACTCTCTCATGTACTAGAAGCGATGGGAATGAGTGAAAGGGAAATTCAAGGTTCGATTCGTGTCAGCTTTGGTCGTTTCACAACACTAGATGATATACAGAAATTTGTTCAATCCCTTGAATCCTGTACCAGTCAGCTTTTGGAAATCAGTCTTGTAGCGTGATAGCGAAGGAATTTGGAAATAGGTTGTATGGAAAATAATCACCAACTGTTATGTGATGTGATTTTTGAGCATGCGAAACAACAGGGTGAATCCCTAGCATGTATTTTTCAACCCTACGGAGTTGAAACTGCACAAAAGCTAACTTACCGGGAATTGCACGAGCTTGTATTCCAACGTGTTCAGCTTTTGCTTCATCGAAGATACGTGGGTCAACCCATTGCACTGTTGTTTCCCAATGGTCTTGATTTTGTCATTAATTTTCTGGCCTGTCTTGCCTCTGGAGCCATCGCTATTCCTCTAAATTTGTCTCGTAATGCTCAGCAAATGGAACGTACGGTGGCAATTCTAGATGATGCTGGAGTAGAGACAATTCTGACAACGTCTGCTACAAGAATTCAGCTAGAGCAACAACTACAAGAAATACCAGAATTATCTGAAAGAAGTTGGATCTGGATAGATGAATATCAATCAGCACCAACCAACATCGCATTACCCATCCTGAACCCAGACATGCTGGCTTTCATTCAATATACGTCTGGCTCAACCAGTTTGCCTAAAGGGGTAATGGTTAGTCATTCTAATATCATGGACAATCAAAAAGCAATTCAAGAAGCCTATAACTATCATAAAGGACAAATCGGAGGGGGATGGTTGCCGCAGTTCCATGATATGGGACTAATTGGGCAAATGTTACAACCGTTGTTTCTGGGTGGAACATATATTTTTATGCCACCCATGAACTTTATTCAGCGTCCGCTACGTTGGTTTAAACTCATTTCCCACTATCGTCTTCATAGTTCCGCATCTCCTAACTTTGGTTATGAGCATTGTGTCAAGTTGATCAAGGATAGTGAAGACCTTTCGCACTTAGACTTGAGTTGTTGGAAAGTGGCTTTAAATGGCTCGGAGCCGATCAATCTTGATACAATGGAGGCTTTCTCGGCTAAATTTCAGCGGTGTGGTTTTGATCCAAAGGCTTTTTCACCCTGCTATGGTCTGGCTGAGTCTACGTTGTTTGTGTCTGGTACTGCCCAAGGTTCAGGTACACAGATTTTAACCTTGGATAAGGACACATTTGATCGTGGTGAGGTACAAGAAAGCAGTGATGGAGGAAAAACCCTCGTTGGCTGTGGTTTGATCAGTTCTCATCTCCAGGTACGTATTGTTGACCCCGATAGTACTGAGGTATGTGAGCAGGGAAAAATTGGTGAAATTTGGGTATCGGGAGCGTCAGTCGCGCAAGGTTATTGGAAGAACGAAGAAAAAACGGAAGAGTGTTTCCATGCACAACTAAAACACCCCGATGGTAAACACTACTTACGGACTGGAGATATGGGGTTTATTCATGAAGGAATACTCTTTGTTACAGGACGCATCAAGGAGATGTTAATTATATGCGGACGTAACCTTTATCCTTATGACATTGAGCATACTTGTAATAGTTACAAGTATGCATCAGGAAATAATGGTGCTTCTGTTTTTACGATTGATGTTGGTAATGAATCAAAACTAGCAGCGATTGTAGAAATACAGCGAAAGCCTTTTAATGAATGTGACCATCGAGAGTTGATCAAAGATTTGCAGGAAGCTGTTATGGCTCATCATAATATTGTATTTGACCAATTGGTGTTGGTGAAACCAGGTACTATTCCAAAAACAAGTAGTGGTAAAATAAAACGAGATGCCTGTAGAAATCTGATAATTTCTAATGGGCTTAGTCAGAATTAGTTCAATCTCTATCCAAGAAGTTCTTAGGGGATCGCCCAGAGAGAGATACGCTTTCTCATGGTTAATTCCCAGTCCTTTGATAGGATTTCTTAATTTTATTGCAGATTAAATCTCTTTAATGACAAAGGAAGAAATTTTAATGACAACTGAGTGTGTAATCAAAAATAACGATGCTCTTGTTGAGAAGTTAATTGAGTACATTTCTGCAAAAGTACCCGGTTTTTCATCTACAGAGCATCTTGACAATTCGTTCTCTAGTTTGGGTCTTGATTCCGTGGCCCATGTAGAAATTACTGCTATTATCGCAGAATATCTTCAGGTAACGATTGATCCTGCATTGGCCTTCGATTACCCGACTATTAACTCCTTGATTAATTACTTACAGCAAAATTTTACACAGACTATTGAACTGAAGGAGGAAGGTTAATGCTGAATTATGATTGCGTGATTATTGGTGCTGGGCAGAGTGGTTTATATGCAGCCCATCTGCTTAATAAACGAGGTATTTCTTACATTGCTTTAGAGCGAGATCAGATTGGGCAGATATGGCATAATCGCTGGAAAAGTATGAGATTATTTACGTCTCGACAGTTTTGCGGACTACCTGGACTGCCATTTCCTGGAGATCCCAATGGCTTTCCAACTGCGAATGAAATGGGGGATTATCTGAAAGTTTTTGCTCATACCTTTAAAGTATCTACCCGTGAGAATTCTGAGGTTGTAAGCCTTACGAAAGAACAAGACCGATTTATCGTTACCTTAAAAGATGGCGATCGCCTATCAACAAAGTCAGTTATCAATGCAACAGGTTCAAATCAAGTTCCTCACATTCCGTCGATTAGCACTGGTCTATCAGATGATGTGTTGCAGTTAGATGGCACTCTCCAAAGTCTGACGCTTGTCCCAGAAGGTAGTAGGGTCGTGGTTGTGGGTGATGGCGCGACAGGACGTCAGATTGCGGGTGGACTTGCTAGTGTATGTAAGGTTACATTATCAACTGGTAAATCTCGCGGTTTACCTCCTGGTACTATCCTTGGTAAGGATATTTTCTGGTGGCTTAACAAAATTGGAATATTAGTTGCTGATAAACGTAGTGTGGTAGCTAAGATCCTGCAACGGCGTAACCCAGTTCCTTGCGGCAACTTTAACAATCGAAACCTCAAGAAAATGGGAGTTCGTATTGTCCGAAAAGCACAAGACTGTTCAGGACAAACCGTCTTTTTTGAACAAGGGGAAAGTGCTGATGCTGATGTTGTCATTTGGTCAACTGGTTATCGAGATCACACAGACTGGCTGAAACTACCCCACTGCATTAATGAAGCGGGCTTTATAGAAGAGTATGGTATAACTCCTGAGCCTGGGCTATTTGTTCTTGGACGCAAATGGTTAAGTTGTCGTGCCTCAGAATTAGTGATGGGACTTCCGAAAGATGCTGAGTATGTGATTTCTGCGGTTGAGAAGCATTTGAAAACCTCAATCAATCCAGAAAAACTTGTTGTTAAAAAGTAGCAGAGGAAAAATCTAGACATGGGTAAACCACAAATTCTCAGTCAGCAATACGATGTCAACCTAAAAATCGATAAGTTAGAGGGACAAAGACGACATATCCTGGCCAAAATCGAAATTCCTTACTCTCTAGAGCAAGTATGGCAAATCATCACAGACTACGAATCTTTTCCTGAATTTATTCCCAACATGACTCAGAGCCGCCGCATAGAGCATCCTACCGGAGGTATTCGCTTAGAACAGATTCGGACAAAGAGCTTAGCGGGGATCAAGGTGTCTGCTCGTTCAGTTGTCGATATCAGGGAAACTTATCTTTGTGAAGTTCACTATCAATTGATTGAGGGTGACTTAAGGGAGTTCTCTGGCTCCTGGCGCTTAGAAACAAAAAGTTCATCGCATTCTCAGGGTGGTGTTGAGCTTATTTATGACTTTTTAGTTTTACCTAAGCCAATTATTCCAGCCCCCGTATTCAACCACTTTCTCAGTAATGATATACCTGCTGTTTTGTTGGCTGTTCACCAACGAGTAGAAAGCTTGTTTGGTTGAAGCCTTCATCTTTTGATGGACATAGCATGGATAACCATTGGTATCAGTATTACCCGTATTGTTAGTATCAAATGTTAGTAGATCGAAAACTTTTGGAAGTTGACGAAAGAATCAGGATTTCATCTGTCGTTATTGGGGTTTTCCACCATAACCACAAGAGATCGCTCTGAAGTTCACGCATAACAAACTATCCTATTAGAAAAAAATGGGTGTCGTATTTGTTATTAGGAAAAAATCTTACGATTGCTTAGTATACAAAAGCTCTGGAATTCAGAAATGGCAAATGTTTGCGGAAAGCGACAGAAGTTGTTCATCAGCGATCACCCACTATGGATGAAAGAAAACAGAATGGTTTATTAGGAGAGGTATGAGTAGTGTGATTTTTAATCTAAGTAAAAACAAACCGAAACGCTGGGTGTTCATTTCAGGCTTAGTTGCAGTGACGGTAGTGATGGGATCGGTACTGACGATGCGACATTTTTGGGTAAGTGCAGTTGCGAATAAAGTGGAAACACCTGCACCCTTATTAACAGTCAGTGCTCTGGGACGGTTAGAGCCATCAGGGGAAATTGTGCAGGTAGCGGCTCCGGCTGGAACCGCTGGGGCAAGATTGGAGAAGTTGCTGGTGAAAACAGGAAATCGAGTAAAGGCAGGACAGATACTAGCAGTTTTAGATCTACAAGAAAAGTATCAAGCAGCAGTAGAGCAGTCCCAGAGTCGAGTGCGAATTGTGGAAGCCCAGTTGGCTAAAGTAAAGGCGGGTGCGAAACAGGGAGAAATCCAGGCACAAGCTGCCCAGGTGGAACAATTGCAGATTGAGCGGGTAAATCAGATTACAGCACAACAATCGAAGATTAACCGCATCCGTGCCAACTTACAAGGAGAAGAGGCAGCAAAACAAGCAATGGTAAAACGCTGGGCAGCCGAGTATCGTAATGCAAAGACGGATAGAGATAGATTTGAACAGCTTTATAACAGTGGTGCTATTTCGGCATTGCAGTACGATAGTGCCAGGCTGAAAGCGGAAACTATAAAACAGCAGTGGGCAGAAGCCGAAGCCATGCTAAACCAAATTCGGACTTCAGGTCAGGCAGAAATAGCAGAGGCTCAGGCAATACTGGAGCGAATTCGAGAAGGACAGT
>B570J14230_10000770_pt1 | contig 12946 bp, 18 predicted proteins | sample LakMenepilimnion_3_FD_14230 | JGI IMG/M metagenome (IMG submission 14230) | reverse complement strand
CCCGACATCGATTGGTAGATGCTATGCATACATTAGATCTGCTGCCACAACAAGCACTACTGGATCAGTTGCTCCTTCAACAACACTTAGCGATTGGAGTGACGGTGTTTCATTTGACATATCGGGTACAAGAACACTAACATATGATGACAACACTACCGATACTACGGCCAGCATGCCAACTAGTCCAGTTAGCGGAACCGATCCCTGGGATGGGTGGGTTACAACAGTATCTGCAACCACCCCAACTAGAACAGGATATACATTTAATGGTTGGAACACATCAACAGATGGAACTTCAGGAACAAATTATGCAGCATCAGCAGCAATTACCTTAACTTCAAATGTTACCCTCTATGCAAAATGGACTGCCAATACATACACAATAACATATGATGGCAACGGAAATACTTCAGGATCTGTTCCAGATTCTCAAACTAAAACACATGGCACGAATCTTACTTTAAGAACAAACACGGGCAGTTTAGCAAAAACTGGATTTTCTTTTGGTGGATGGAATACAAATGCAGCAGGCACTGGAACAAGTTATACATCAGGTGGTACTTATAGTACTAACGCAGGAGCAACTCTTTATGCTAGATGGACATCAACATTTGTTACTCCACAATGGAATGGAACTATGCCAACATGGAAAAATACTGGAACTAATGGTGTCTTTAATACAAATGGTTCAAACTTTCAAAGAACATCTACAGCATTAAGATATGGGTGGGATAACGGAACGTTTTCATTTAGTGGATCTGTAAGAGGAACTGCTTCTACAGATAGAGGATGGGATTTTTATGTATCTGGAACCGAGCCATCTAGTACAACAACAGTTAGAACCCCAACTCATACAAGAGCATATTCTACAACAGCAAATACCAATGCGGTTCATAGCACTAATTTTATATATTATGTTTCACCGACATATAGCTCTGCTTCTCGTTATGGAAGCATTAGGCCGTACGTATATGGAACAGACAATAATAAATATGTAAGAGGAACCCAGCCAGATGGCACCTGGTCAGCTTCAATTTAAAATGGTATACTATACAAAGGAGGAAATAAATGAACACAGATCTAACTAATGAAGAAAAGATATTTATTGTTTCGTCTAAGATTCATTTTTTAAATGAAACTTTATTTAATTATAACTTAGACCTAGAGTTGCATCAATTTGATGAAAACGTAGACAACGATGAATATTTTACAAACCTAGAACAGTTTAAGATTAATGCTGAGGCTAAAAAGGCTGCTTTGCAGACCATGCTAGCAGAGCTAGAATCTTTGAGCTAATAATGATATAATGTGGAAGGAGGAATAAAATGACAACACTAACAAATGAAGAAAAGCTAAGCATTGTAAACCAGCACATCAAGTCAGTAGACTATAATATTTATGGTCAGGAGCTTGATTTGATTCAGGCTAATGCAGTGGCAACACCAGATGCTGGACAAATCTCTGCCCTTAATGCTAGAATTACAGAATCAAAAGCTAAAAGAGCAGCCCTCGTTACTGAAAAAAATTCATTAACTGAAACAGAGTAAGGATATAAAAATGGCAGATAAAGCCGAATTAATTATAACTGCTTTGCAACAAAGAATTGGTGAGATCGTCTCAAACTATGAGACTCAAATTGCTATTCTTCGTGCAGAGATTACAGCTATTATGCAGGAAAAGCAAGAAAAAGAAGAAGCGGTAAAAGAATACGAAAATTCTTTGCCTATATAAGGAGATAAACAATGGCAACAAATTCATTTATACCAGTTACATTTAACGACGGGGAGCCACTAGATCCTACAAAGTTAAATAAGCTGGTTGATAATATAAATAATATATATCAGTCTAATGCCATATCCTTATCTAACTCATCAACAGGAACAGCTCCTCAAGTTCCCGTTATATTTACATTTAGACATAAGTTTGAAAATGTAGCTGCTGGAAAGCCACAGAGCACTGTTTTTAATTTTGGTGATAAGTTTACTCAGGCTGAGCTATCCGCAAGCAAAGTATACGTTTCTACAGGAATAAAGGCTTCTATAAACGATAAAGATGTTATAACCGCAAGCGTAGGTGGAGTTAATACAGGAAGCCCAACGCTATTTGTTAATTTTAGTGGAGACAAAACCCGCACCATATATGTAGATGTAATAGCAATCTGCATGAGGGATATCATTTAGATCCCTTGACAAGCCCAACAAATATGTTACAATTACTGTAACATCAAAGTCACGTACCCGTGACTTTTTTACATATTAAGGTAGAAAATGAGCAACGATTTAAAATGGATGATTTCATCCGACCAGCAATTTCCATATCAAGATGATAAGATGATTGCCCTATGGTTTAAAGTAATGAAATGGTTTAAGCCAGACGTTGTGGACTACCTTGGTGATACAGATGATCAGGCTTGCTACAGCAAGTACACAGAAGGCAAATCAGCAGAGTTCTTAAATTACCATAAGAATGATAGCAAAGATCTTATTGTTCCTATGATGCGACATGAAGCAAAAGGAGCAAGAGATTTTTATGCCAAGACAAGAGAGATGCTCCCTGATGCCCAGCTATTTTCAGCCTTAGGCAATCACGACATTAGAGTGTTTAATTATGTAGACGCAAAGTTACCAGAGTATATATCTGAGGTAACACCAGAGTCTATGTGGAGCCTAGATTCATTGGGCTATGAATACATTTATTACAACGAACTTCCTAGACGACGCTTTGGAGATATTCACGTACACCATGGACTTTCAATTGCAGCAGGCGGTGCAGTAAGAAAAGATATGGAAGATCTACAGATATCATTAATCCGTGGACACTCACATAGAATTGCTTCACATATGGTAACATATGAACTTAGAAACAACGGAGAAGGCGAGACACTTCGTGGCTATGAAATTGGACATATGTGTGATGAGAAGAGTGACGGAATGAAGTATAGCCAACACCACGACTGGCAAAAAGGATTTGCTGTAGCGCATATCGTAAATGACTATCCACATATTCAAATGATTCACGTATCTCCTGACTACTCATGTGTAGTAGACGGAAAGGTATTTACTCTATAATGTGGTGCGGTAAATGTAGTGGACGGGTTTTTATAGATAGAGTATTTTCTCAAAAACTACATATGGAGTTATTTTGTATCATGTGCGGCAGACGCTGGATGTGCAATAAGGAGACGAGTGCTTTTGGAAAATGGCTAGACAAAAAAGAAACAACAAACTCAAAAAGATACGGTATTTCTTCTTAAACGATAAGATACACAAAGTAATTAAATCATCTAGATCAAAGGATGAAATAGTTGCTTGGTGCTACCCAGATAAAAAAAGAGTTATGTATTCATACTCACAGGTTGAAAAGTACATGGGTAAAGCTTACGGGATGAAAGAAGTATCTGGTTTGTTAAATAAGCATACCGTAACTCTGCATGACTATATTTTGGAGGGCAAGATAAAGGCTCCTCAAAAAATATATCCAATAGGTGATCCAGAAAACAAAAATTGGTCTAAGTATATGTTTTGTGAAAAAGATATATTAGATCTTCATGAGTTTATATTAGATTCAGGACACTCTGGCAATGTTCCTTCAAGAACAGAATTATTGGGGCTTCTCAAACACAACATTATATTGTATACTAAGACAGACAGCGGGTTCATACCAGTCTGGAAGGCGGAGTAATGGCAAGCAGCAGGATTGTAATTTGCCCAACTTGTAATAAAGAACTAGAAGTCAGATCAGATTTTGCACACATAACATTATCTAACCACATAAAGAAGGAGCATAAATGACAACGAGAGTTAAGGTGGACCTATCTTTTACAAGAAACTTAGGTAACTACGAAAGCATTAAAATTGGCGTAGGCGTTGAAGATGATCTCCGAGATGGAGAAAATGTAGATACGGCTACTGAGAGAGTTTATAAGTTTGTTGAAGACAAGCTTATTGAAAAGACTCGTGAGGTGGAAGAAGAATTAAAGCGTGGCAAGTGAGAAAGAACCGTACGTACTAATTGGCTTGTATTTATCTTTGTATAAAGAAAAGTATAATAAGTCTCTTACCGTTAATAGGTTTAGAGAAAAATGGGCTATGAATGACGTTATTGAAAGCGTAGGCTTTGAACGTGCTAAAGAACTTTTAATATATTATTTTGCTACCAACAAGCAAGGTCATCCATTAAACTTTTTCTATAACAACTTTGACAGAATTGATTCATTAAACAAAGAAATTAAAAAGGACAAGATTAACCGAAGCATCCTTTTGGGTGAGACGAAGAAGATGGTGGAGGGCGAAGAGTGAATACAGAAGCAACATTAATCTCTGCTGTATGTAAGAATAAAGATATCAGCACACTATTGGCGGACAACGTAGACGAGCTCTTTACATCACATAGAGACATTTGGGAAAGCTTAAAAGGATACTACTATAAGTTTAAAGCAGTTCCAGAGGTTGGAGTCTTAATTGAAAGACATAAAGATTTTGAGCCAGTAGAAACAAAGGCAGAAACTGGATACTACTTAGACATGCTTAAGAATGAATTTATTTCAAATAAGCTTAAGTCTATTATTATTAAAGGTGGATCTTCACTTAAAGAAGATGCTGCATCAAGAGTTCTTGCACAAATGCAAAGCGATCTTGCCAACCTAAGCAGGTTTACAAACAACGTTCGTGACTTAGATATTATTGATGTTGAAAATGCTGCAAGACATTATGAGGCAGTAAAAGAGCGTTCATCCGTAATGGGTGGTGCGCCAGGAATCCTAACTGGGTTTAGCGCTATTGATAAAGCTTATCCAACTGGAATGGCCCCAGGACATCTTATTGTCGCTATTGGCTGGCCAGGACGTGGTAAGACATGGTTTACATCATACCTAGCCTGCAAGGCTTGGGAGCAAGGCTTTAAGCCAATGATCGTGTCTCTTGAAATGTCTCCAGAAAATATGCGTGACCGTATTTTTACTATGCTCGGCTCTGGTATATTTAAAGCAAGTGATTTGTCAAAGGGAGATATTAATATTGATGACTTCCGATCATGGGGTAATAAAAAGTTTGAGGGCAAGAATAGTTTTGTGCTTATTTCAAATGAAGGTGCTGCAGAAGTTACTCCAGCAACTATTCAAGGAAAGATTGACCAGCATAAGCCTGACCTAGTTATCCTTGATTACCATCAATTATTTAATGATAATAAGAGATCTAATTCTGAAGTTGAACGAAATCGAAATGTGTCTCGTGAGTTTAAGATGCTTGCTGTGTCAAACAATATTCCTATTATTGACATCACAGCAGCAACAGCTGACGATGTTTCAGATCAAGACAATCCACCTATGATGAGTCAGGTTGCTTGGTCTAAAGCAATTGAATATGATGCTGATATGGCAATGGCAGTTCATAGATATCCTCAGAGTAATATGATTGAGATCGTATCTAGAAAGAATAGACACGGGCACGACTTTAATTTCTATCTAGACTGGGATATCAACCGTGGTATCGTCAAGGAAATTTACGAAAATCCATTTGAGAATGAATCACAAACAGATAAAAAGATTCCAAGTAAAGGTTGAGTTTCAAGATGATTCTGGTATTCCAAGACTAAGATATCAATATGAAAGCATGCTAACGCATGATATGAGGAGTAAAGGATATGTCAGAGTTCTTGACATAGACACCAACTTTTCGGTACAATTTGACGGAGAAACCTGGGTGTTCTTAATGACACTCTATGGAGTATATGTAGGAAAGAAGAAGGCATGGCTATCAGAGGGCATAACGCAAGGAAAGTTGATTCCACGCAGTATGCGCCAAACCATATCAAGTCAGTAATTAAATCTTTAGGATTAGATATTGTGGCGGAACCAGGCAATGAGGTTATGTTTTACTGCCCATTTCATTCTAATAGACATACCGCTTCATGCTGCATAAATAAATCCTCTGGTGTATGGCTATGCTTTAACCCTTCATGCGGAGAGTCTGGAACTCTAATTGAATTAGTTAGAAGAGTTTTGCATAAGAATGACTTTGAAGCAATGAGATTTATTGCTGCAGAAGAAACAGCTATACTGAATAACTTTGATGAAGTAATGGCAGGAATATTTGAAGAGAAACCAGACTTTGAAGAGTTCTCTCAAGATACTTTAAATAGATTACATGCAGACCTTGCGGGCAATAAAGACGCAAGAGACTACCTTGAATCTAGAGGTATCAATGAAGAGTCCATGAAACATTTTAATCTTGGATATTCACCATCAATGAATATGGTTACTACACCAGTGCATAGTCCAGACGGCACCCCTATAGGATTGGTGGGAAGATCAATTGAAGGAAAGTCTTTTAAGAATAGCACCAACCTTCCTAAAAGCAAAACATTATTTAATGTGCATCGTGCAAAAAGAATTGGTAACCATGTAATTATTGTTGAGTCTAACTTTGATGCAATTAGAATACATCAGGCTGGTTTCCCTAATGTGGTAGCAGTACTAGGTGGTATATTATCTACAGAACAACACAAACTTTTAAATAGATATTTTAATAAAATAACAGTAATGACAGACTCAGATTTGGCTGGCAGGGAATTAGGACTAAGCATAGCCAATAGATTAAAGAATAAAGACCTCTTGTGGGCTTCTTATGAATATGGTAAGATATACCCACATGATGCAAAAGATGCAGGCGATATGACCGATGAGGAAATTAAAGCTTGTATTGTAAACGCAGTATCTGATATAGAATACAGATCCTGGGCTTAATGCTATAATAGTAATACAGATGGATTTATACCATCAACTACATACAAGGAGAAAAATATGGGAATTGTTAAAGGTTTAAAAGGATTAAATCAAGTTATGGACAAGCCGCAAGCTTCAAGCGGAGATGGAACCAAGGGTCGCTGGGTAAAGCTAGAAGACGGTGAGAGCGTAAAGATTCGTTTCTTGCAAGAATTAGATCCAGATTCACCAACATACAATGAAAAGATGGGTCTAGGATTTATTGCTGTAGAGCACACTAATCCAAAAGATTACCGTCGCAAGGCGCTATGCTCAATGGATGACCAAGGTAAGTGCTATGGTTGCGAGCAACACCGCAAGGACTACAAGGCAGGATGGAAGGGTCGTTCACGACTTTACATTAATGTTCTTGTTGACGACGGCAAGGAAGATCCATACGTTGGAATCCTTTCACAGGGTTCAAGCGGAAAGACAGTAACTCCTACTCTTATTGAGTATGCAGGCGAAATGGGAAGCATTAGTAATCTAATGTGGCGCATTAAGCGAACTGGCACAAAAACAGACACAAGTTATACAATTATTCCACTTGCTAAGGATGAAACACCATTCGATTCAAGTTCTCTTGAGCTTTTTAAGCTTGAAGAGACAGCCGTACGTGATATGCCATACACAGAGCAAGAGTCATTCTTTGCTGGTGAAAATGGTCACGGCGAAGAGTCTTCTGCTTCTAGCAGCGTAGACTGGTAACAGGTTAAGAAGGCGGAGAATTAAGTTGAATTTTACACATCTACATGTGCATTCTTTCTATTCATTAATGGATGGGCTTAATTCTCCTGCCGAACTTGTTAAAGCAGCAAAAGAAGCTGGACAAACAGCAATTGCAATAACAGATCATGGCACATTGTCTTCACACCGTGAAATGCAAATTGCATGTAAGGATCAAGGCATTAAGCCAATCCTTGGAGTAGAAGCGTATATATCACCAACAGATAGATTTGATCGCTCCTCTAAAACAGATAAATCAATTCAAGCTTATAACCACATTATTCTACTTGCAAAAAATAAAAAAGGTTTAGAGAATATTAATACATTACAGGAGCTTGCTTGGAACGAAGGGTTCTATCATAAGCCACGTATCGACAGGGAGATTTTAAATGATTATAGCGAAGGTGTTATCGTTCTCAGCGGATGTCTTAATGGACTCATTAGTAAGGCTATCGATAAAGGTAACATGGAAGAAGCTGAACTTCTTCTCAAAGGCTTTAAGAAAACTTTCGGAAAAGATTTTTACGTGGAAGTGCAATCACATAACCCTGTGGAGATCAACTCCGCCCTTTTAGAATTAGCAGATAAACTGGGAATTAAAGCGGTGGCAACTGGAGATGCCCACTTCGCTAAAGAAGAAGATAGAGTTTTAGAAGAGGCTATGCTAATTTTATCAACATCCCCTAAGATGGATAAAGATGCTGACTTTGATATGTCCAGAAATATTAAAGATATTAATGATAGATTAAACTATTTATATCCAGATAGAAGAATATCTTTCCAGGATTACAACCTATTTATCCAGACTCGTGAAGAAATTCAAGCTGATTTTGTTAAGGCTGGTTTCACCAGAACAGATATTTACGAGAATACAATGGAAATTGCTAATAAAATAGGAGAGTATGACTTTAATCAGGGCCTAGACCTCCTACCAGTTCCTAAGACCGATGCCGATGAAAGACTACGGGAACTGTCCGAAAAGGGCTTAGAGAGGCTTCAGAAGGCTTCAGATGATATCTATAAAGCTCGCCTTGAGGAAGAACTTGGGGTAATTGCCTCAAAGAATTTTGCCTCATACTTCTTGGTGGTGGCAGATATGATTAACTGGGCTAAAGACAATGATATACGAGTTGGCCCAGGCCGTGGTTCTGCAGCAGGCTCTTTGGTCTGCTACGCTCTAGGAATTACAGATGTTGATCCAATTAAATATGACCTTTTGTTTTTTAGATTTATTAACCCTGAGCGTAATGACTTTCCAGATATTGATACAGACTTTGAAGACCGACGTAGAAAAGAAGTTAAAGACTATTTAAAGAAGAAGTTTAAACACGTTGCCTCTATCTCAACGTACACCTATTTTAAAGATAAGGGTGTTGTTCGTGATGCTGCTCGTGTATTCATGGTTCCTCTTCAAGAGGTAAACCGTGCACTAAAACCAGTAGATACTTTTGAAGACTTTATTGATTCTCCAAATACAAAAGAGTTTAGAACACGTTACCCAGAAGTTGTTTGGCTAGCAGAAAGATTACGTGGTCGTATTCGTTCTGTTGGTGTACACGCTGCTGGAGTTGTTGTTGCTAAAGACGATATTAGAAAATATGCTCCTGTTGAATCTCGTGAAGACGCACAGGATAAGGTGTCAGGAAGAATTCCAGTCGTAGCATACGATATGGATACTGTTGCAGACATTGGCCTTATTAAACTAGATGCACTGGGACTTAAAACATTATCTGTTATGTCGGATACTCTTAAATCAATTAAGGGCAGAACTGGCAAAGATATAAATCTTTCCGACCTGCCTCTTGATGATCCTAAAGTTTATAAGATGTTAAGCGATGGATATACAAAGGGTGTGTTTCAGGCCGAAGCAACACCATATACAAACCTTCTTATTAAAATGGGTGTTGATAAGTTTGAAGACCTTGCTGCATCAAACGCACTAGTGCGTCCAGGCGCAATGAATACTGTGGGTGCTTCGTATATCAAGCGTAAGCACGGGGATGAGGCAGTACAGTTTATTCATCCTATTATGAAGCCGTTTACCGAGAACACTTATGGTGTTATTATATATCAAGAGCAAGTTATGCAAGCTTGCGTCCACTTAGGTGGCATGTCTTGGTCAGAGGCTGATAAGGTCCGCAAGATTATTGGAAAGAAAAAAGATGCAAAAGAATTCGACCAATTCAAGGATCGCTTTATTGATGGGGCTTCAAAGCACATTTCTAAGAAGCAAGCCGAAACGCTCTGGCATACTTTTGAGGCTCACGCTGGTTATTCTTTTAACCGTTCCCACGCTGTTGCTTATTCTATGCTGTCTTATTACGCTGCTTGGCTTAAGACTTATTATCCTCTTGAATTTATGTTTTCAATTCTTAAAAATGAAAATGATAAAGATGCAAGAACAGAATATTTAATTGAGTCCAAGCGACTAGGTCTTCGTGTATCTCTTCCACACATAAATGAGTCTGACATTTACTTCTCATTGCAAAAAGATAGAATTGTGTTTGGCTTAGCTGAAGTTAAATTTATTTCAGATAGCATTGCTAATAAAATTATTGATCAAAGACCATTTAAAGATTATGCTGACTTTATTGACAAAGCCTCAAAGAAAGGTAGTGGAATTAACAGCCGTGCTATTGCGGCACTTAATGCAATTGGCGGGGCGGCATTCGATGACAACCTTAGAACGGGTAATGAAAAAGATAATTATTATGAATATTTAGGTATACCTACATTTAACCTAGAAGGAATACCTCCAAGAATTAAAGCTCAAGCAAGACCAATTGAAGACTTTGAAGACCTAGGTTCGTTTGTAATGTTTGGAATGGTCAAGTCAATTAAACGTGGAAACGGATGGGCTAGAGTAGAGCTGGTAGATGAAACAGGATCAATTGGGTTATTCCATACGGAACAAACTCAAATTGAAACTAATCAGATGTATTTTATTCTTGTAGGAGATAATCGTATTGCAAGATATATTAAGGTAAGCGACATAGACCCAAAGAGTGGAGATATATTTGTTGACTATCTTTATAGAAAAGAGTATGATCTTGAAGAGGATGAGTATACTGTTGTTAACTTTACTCCCTATGTTACTAAGGCGGGTAAAACAATGAGCCATATTGTACTCTCTAATAGCAATAAAGAGCTAACAAGAGTTATTGCTTTCCCAACAATGTATAAGATGTCTTTAGCAAGAATGCGTGAAGGAATGAAGTGTAAGGTTGTTCTATCTACTTTAGATGATGGAACTTTAATGGTAAAGGAAATAAAATGACAGAAGAAACAAGCCCACAAGATATTTTAGGAGCAATGAATGCAACACGAGTTCTTGTTTCTATTTTAGAAACAGTTAAGAATGTTGAAGTTTCAGTAGACACTTTTGTAAATCTAGATGCAGAAAATCGTGAACTAAATATTGATTACGATGGAGACAAAAGAGTCTTTAATTTCTCATTAAAAAAAGAGGAAAACAATGAATAGCAATGACGTATTAACAGAGTATGGACTAGATGCGCTTTCTGCTATATTGCATGAAACAGCAATAGAAAAAGGATTTTGGCCCCATGAGATAGATACAAATATTGTTTGTACAAAATTAGCTTTAGTGCATTCAGAAGTAACAGAGGTTCTAGAGGCTATTAGAAAAAATAAACCCACTGAAGAAATTGTAGAAGAAATTGCAGATATATTAATTAGAACTTTAGATTTATATGCGGCTTTAAGAAATCATGAATGGGTTACAGAAAGCTTAGATGAAATTTTAGAAACAAAGATTAATATAAATAAAGAGCGACCAAGGCTTCACGGCAATTTATTTTAATGCTATACTATAAAAAAGAGAGAGTATAAATGAGCATAGATATCGATAATATATTAGCAAAGCTAGATCCAAAAACACGAGCAAGAGTTCAGTCAGCACAGGATGTACAAGTTGAAAAACAACTTACCCCTAGCATTGGATTAAACTTTGCATTGCGTGGCGGTCTAGGATACGGCAGACAAGTTCTGGTATGGGGCAATAAGTCTGCTGGTAAATCCTCTTTCTGCCTACAAATGATTGCTCTTGCACAAAAAGAAGGCAAGACATGTGCCTGGATTGATGCAGAAGCTTCTTACGATCAGTCTTGGGCTGAACGGCTAGGAGTAGATTCTTCTTCCCTTATTTACTCTCCAGCAAAAACCGTTAACGATATGGTTGATGTTGCTACTAAATTAATGGATGCAGGTGTAGATATGATTGTAGTAGATTCAATCTCAGCATTACTTCCTGCAATTTATTTTGAAAAAGATGGAAATGAAATGAAAGATTTGCAAGACACAAAGCAAATCGGCGCTGAAGCAAAGGATATGACCCACGCAGTCAAAATGTTAAACTATGCAAACAAAAACACATTACTTGTTCTCATCTCACAACAACGAAATCAGTTTGGATCTATGCATGCTAGTCACATCCCCACAGGTGGCATGGCAGTCAAGTTCTTTTCTTCCACGGTCATTAAGCTCTGGTCGTCTGAGGCTGAGGCTAATGCTATTAAAGCTGGGGTTAAAGTTGGCGACAAAATCATTGAGCAAAGAGTCGGCAGACCAGTTAACTGGATTATTGATTACAACAAACTCGGTCCCCCAAATCTATCGGGACAATACGACTTTTATTACCAAGGGGAAACTCTTGGTGTAGATAGCGTAGGAGAAACTTTAGATGTTGCAGAAATGTGTGGCATTATAGAAAAGGGTGGCGCATGGTATACAGTAAATGGAGAGCGCTTTCAAGGACGTGCAAAGGCTGTAGCATATTTAAAGGAAAATCCAGATGTTGTAGACAGCTTAATCGGAGAGATAAATGCCAAGCATTGATGAATTTCTTAATAAGCCAGAAAAAATATTTTCTCCAGAACTTGAAAGACTAGGTGGAGTTAAGCCTTGTAGCAAGTGCGACAAAGATTCGGAAGAATATTTTTGGGATGCAATTAATATGACAGTGTCTTGGGAGTGCCCAGACGGACATAAGAATTCATTTACGGTTCAGTAATGTCAGAAAGATCAGAAGTAAAACGTGATGGTGCTAAGGCTCAAAAAAATAGTGGCCGTGGTGATTATCAAAAAGGTGATGCTAAGTGGAATCAGTTCCTTGTGGATTATAAAGAAGCAAAGGCATCATTTAATTTAAACAAAGATGTATGGGCTAAAATCTGTACAGATACTTTTAAGGTAAGTAGGGATATGCATCCTGCTCTTAAAATTATTATCGGTGAGGATTCCAAGGTTCGTCTTGGAATCATTGAGTGGTCAGTCTTAGAAGACTTGATCGCATTCTGGGAGGAAAATAATAATGGCTAATCCAACAATTACAATAGTTGGTCGTGTAGGGCAAGATCCAGTTAAGCTTAATGGAGGCGGAGTTAGACTACGTATTGTATCTAATGACCGTGTAAAGAATGATTCAACGGGTAACTG
>B570J14230_10000763_pt1 | contig 12986 bp, 14 predicted proteins | sample LakMenepilimnion_3_FD_14230 | JGI IMG/M metagenome (IMG submission 14230) | reverse complement strand
GTGTGATTAATTTTTCTACTATTTCTGAACATTTAGCAAAACCGAACTGCAAATATATGGCGCCAATTAAAGCTTCTAATGCATCGGCTAAAAGTGAATGTTTGTCTCTTCCGCCTGTAACTTCTTCACCTTTACCAAGACGAATATGGCTTCCAAGTTGTAAACCTCTTGCGATATCGGCAAGAGCACGCATATTTACAACACCTGATCGAAGAGGTGAGAGCCGACTTTCATCAAAATCTGGGTATCGCTTATAGAGTGATTCGGTAACAATCAAACCCAGTACAGAATCCCCGAGGAATTCCAGTCGCTCGTTTGTTTCTTTACTTCCTGATTCATATGCAAATGAACGATGAGTAAAGGCCAATTCAAGCAAAGCTGGATTGAGATCTACTCCCAGCTGCTCAGCGAGCGAAGAACTCAGATCAGACCTCTAATACCTGACGACGGTTATATGTACCGCATGTTGGGCAAGCAGTGTGCTGAAGTTTAGGTTGCTGGCATTGACCACATGTAGCAAGTGCAGCTGCAGTTGTTTTCCACTGACTACGACGAGAGCGCGTCTTTGAACGCGACATTTTTCGCTTTGGTACTGGCACTTTTCTAACCTCTTCTTTCAGTTTCCTCGAGTATTCGAGTCATTTAAAAATATAGGATCTCCGGGCTAAATCGCCGTTCCAACCTAAGAGCGTAAGTATCCCTCAAAACCGTTAAATCTTGAAATCGGGATCTTCAGAGCCCATCGCTTTCAAGCCTGCCCAGCGTGCGTCTATGGATGTATGAGCATGATCTTGTGCAAGGACAGCCCATTTTTCCCCACATTCAGGACAAAGCCCTAAGCAATCTTGATTACACAAAGGATTAATGGGAAGTGAAAGAACAACAGCATCACGTATTGGTGTTTCCAAATCCATAATCTGACCCTGCATCATTAATTCATCTTCAATATCCAAATCATCAATTTCAGGTTCGTTTTTCTTCTTTTTTCCACGTTCATTTGTTGGTTCGTAGTTGTATAACTCCTGTATTTTTCGCTCTATAACTATCTCTACTGGATCTAGACAACGTATGCATTCACCTTTTGCAACTGCATAAACATCAGCACTCAAGAGAATTCCCTCAGTGACCGACTCTAAACGTGCATCAACTTCAATAGTCTGACCTGCAGGAACAGAAATGAGATTGACACCAAAGTTCTCATTGACCTGAATATCTAAGGAGTACTCCTTCATCTCCCCCGCACGTCTAGGAAGTTCGAACGTATTTAATTGAAAGGATTTGTGCGAAGTGCTCATGGGATCAAATATCAGTGGCTAGGCCAACTAATCCTTTTCGGCAAGTTGAGACAAAATATCTTTGTCATTTGCGCCAGCTAATCGATCCCGACCGCGACCAATGGCATCTAATGTTTTATTCAAGATGACTTCAAGAGTTGCTAATCGGCCATCTATGTACTCTTCAATCTCTTGTTTTTCAATTTCAGCGTTTTCTCTGGCCTCTTGTAATATTTGACGAGCTTCATCACGTGCAATCTGAACAACCGAAGTTTTCTCCACCATCTGTGATACTTCTTCACGAGCAATTGCAATCATCTGTTCCGCGCTCAATCGAGCTTCTTCGATGATCGCATTACGAGTTTCGATAATTGAATGAGCAGATGCAAAGTCTGAAGGAAGTCCATCACGAGCCGCATCTAAAATTGAAAGAATTTCCGCGCGATGAACAACGCAACTAGCAGAGAGAGGTACGCCTCGTGCTTCTTCTATCATTGTGATTGCAGACGTTAACTTCTCAATCGATTCCATGATCTACTCCCCTGCTATTCGAAGCTTAAGCGCTTCATTGATTGACGGTGGCACCATAGATGAGACATCACCAGAATAGTGCGCAAGTTCTTTGACCAAAGATGATGACAAGAATGAATGAGTTGGAGATGTAGCCATGAACATTGTTTCAACGCCCGAGCCCTGTAAATTCACCTGAGCCATCTGGAGTTCATAATCAAAATCAGTTACAGCGCGCAAACCCTTCACAATTGCTTGGATTGAATTGCTCTTACAGTATTCAACCAATAACCCACTCCAAGAATCTACAGAAACATTTGGAAATCTACTGGTGACTTCTGAAATCATTTTAATTCGCTCTTGGACTGTAAACAAAGATGCTTTAGTGCGGTTTTCTAGAACTGCAACTACAACGTGATCAAATTGTTGGGCGGCGCGTTCGATGATATCTAAGTGCCCATAAGTGATTGGATCAAAGGATCCAGGGCAAACAGCGCGCTTCATAGACCAAACGCTAGCAATAGACGGGCGAGTAATCCATTCTTAAGGCTGAAAATTGGCGTAATAGATGGTGGCCTGACCATAATTTCGCTCACGCGCTGGGATAAAGGCATCAGGCCAAATGAATTGATCCATCCTTGTATTGCGCTCTACTGCAATAAATGCATCGCTGTTTAAAAAATCATGATCATGTAATTTACTGAGAGTATCTTCAACTTCTTGGTTAGAAAAATCATATGGAGGATCTATATAAATTAGGTGGTATTTCTCTTTAGGTTGATCATTGAGAAAGCGTTCAACACTCACACCAAATATTTGGAGTTTGCCATGTGGATTAGATTTTTTCACTAACTCATAATTGGCCTCTATGGTCTTAATCGCCTGATCATCTTTTTCAACAACATGAACAAGTGTGGCGCCTCGAGATAGTGATTCAAGGCCTATTGCACCTGATCCTGCAAAAAGATCTAGAACACGTAGTCCTTCGAAGGTTCCAAACTCGGATGCAAGAGATGAGAAAAGGCCCTCGCGAGCACGATCAGAAGTGGGCCTAGTTGCATCTGCCACTGTTCCTAGATTTCTACCTTTGGCTACGCCAGCAATTATTCGCAACAGCTCACCCCTTATCTAGATAATCAACTGCTTGATCGCGTTGCAACCTAGCCAACTCTAACTTTAGAGCAGGATAACTGGTTAACTCTTTATCTATTGAAATCAGATCCTGTGCATCTTGCCTAGCTTGTTCAATCAACCCTTCATCTCGAAGCACTCGAAGTAATCTCAAATGCGATCTTGTTCCTGACTGAGATGCTCCTAGAACATCACCTTCACGCCGTTGTTCTAGATCTATTCGTGAGAGCTCGAACCCATCTAGTGTTTTGGCAACAGCATCTAATCGTTGGCGGGCAGGAGAGGAATCTTCACTAGAAGTAACAAGTAGACATAGACCAGGTGACGTTCCACGACCCACTCGACCACGCAGTTGGTGCAGCTGCGAAACACCAAAGCGATCAGCATCCATAATTACCATTATTGTTGCATTAGCCACATCTACGCCAACTTCTATAACGGTAGTTGAAACTAAAACATCTATCTCACCTTTTGAAAAAGCCTGCATAGTTGTGTCTTTTTCTTCGGCTGAAAGACGACCGTGCAGAATAGCTATGCGCAATCCTTTTAGAGCTCCGGAATGAAGTGAAGGAGCAAGTTCCTCAACTGATGCTATCTCATCTGATTCTTCACCGAAAAGAAATTCCAAATCGGCATCTGCATTACTTTCTTCACTAGCTGAAATCCTAGGAGCCACGATATAGGCCTGATGACCTTGCGCTACTTCTTCCTGAATTCGTTGCCAGGTTCGCTCCAAGTAATGAGGTTTTTCCTTTACTGGAACTACATGCGTAGTGATTGGTTGACGACCTAAAGGCAGCTCTCGAAGAGTTGAAACATCTAAATCGCCAAAGACAGTCATTGCCACTGTACGCGGAATTGGTGTTGCAGTCATGACCAACAGATGAGGAGGCAGTATTGCTTTTTCTTTAAGTGCATCACGTTGTTCCACGCCGAAACGATGCTGTTCATCAACAACGATTAATCCAAGATTTTTAAAGGCTACTTTTTCGCCGAGTAATGCATGTGTTCCGATGACAATACCTGCAATACCATCTGCTGCCATTGCTAGAGATTCCTTTCGAGCAACAGAGCTTTGTGATCCAGTCAAAAGAATTACTCGAGTTGCATTTTCATTTCCGCCCAACATCCCACCTTGGGAGAGATCACCCAATAATTTTGTAATCGTGCGAAGGTGCTGACCGGCCAGCACCTCAGTTGGTGCAAGCAATGCAGCCTGTCCTCCGCTATCTACAACTGCAAGCATTGCTCTGAGGGCCACGATTGTTTTTCCTGAACCAACTTCACCTTGGAGCAAACGATGCATGGGATGTGACTGGGCTAAATCTGATTCAATCTCTTTACTAACTTGCAACTGACCTGCTGTGAGTTGAAAAGGAAGTGACTTATCAAATGAATCTAGTAATCCAGCCGCAACTTTTTTAATTGGATTTGAATTGAGCTTCTTGAGTTCATTTCGACGCAATACCAATAAAGATTGCAGGAGAAACGCTTCATCAAAGGTCAAGCGCTCTCGTGCTAATTCGGCATGTTCTAGATCTGCTGGTTGATGTAGTTGAACTAAAGCTTGATGCAAAGTGGGATATCCATGCTTTTGTTTAATTGTTTCAGGCAGAAAATCTTCAACTTCTTCAAGTGAACCGATCGCCAATTGCATGCTCTGTGAAATCTTCCACGAAGGCAGTTTGGAAGAGGCTGGATAGACGGGTAAATACTTGCCGGCAAAACCCTCAACCGCCGTATCCACATCAGAACCATCTGGAATAAGTTCATAGTCTGGATGTGTCAGCTGTTTCTTATTGTTAAAAACACCAATCTTGCCTGCAAACAAACCTTGTCGCCCGACCTTTAAGTCTTTTTCGCGCCATGCTTGATTAAAAAATGTGAGGGAAAGTTTGTCGGTTCCGTCAGTAACGATTACTTCTAACATGTTTCCTTTACGTCCTCGCATTGGTCTATTTGTTGCTGAATAAATCTGCGCAAGGATGGTTGTTTCATCTCCTTCATTTAACTGCGAAATATCCGATAGCTCTCCACGGACCATGTATCGCCGCGGATAATGTCTCATCAGATCTCCGATGTTTTTTATACCGAAGGTGGCCTCTAAAACCTTTGCGGTCCTGTCTCCAATTACTGATGAGACCTTGTTCTCTAGATTAGCCACGGGTTCATTCTCCCCTTTATGAGGTTTGAGTTTGTGAAATTCTCAAGAATTGACTCCTCAAGTTTTGGGCGAAAACCTCGCGTATGTGGGCCTCTTTCCGGTCGGTTGAAGAGGAATTGGCATCTGCCCCTGCCTACGCGATACCCTTACGCCCTGTTCGAATAGCACCGCTAGAGAACATGATTCACGTCAAACATTTAAAGGAGTTCTGCCATGGCAGCAACATGCGATATCTGTGGCAAAGGCCCCAGCTTTGGTAATAACGTCTCACACTCGCAGGTAAAGACACGTCGTCGTTGGAATCCAAATATTCAACGTGTTCGCACTCTTGTCGGTGGAAGCACCAAGCGTCAAAACGTCTGCACTTCTTGCCTTAAGGCTGGAAAAGTTGTTCGCTAGTTACTTTTAATTTTATTGAAAATGGCGCCAGGTATCTGGCGCTTTTTTCATTTCTACACCAGTAAGACTTTGCCCATCAATAACTTCAATTACTGTGCCAATCTTAAACCCATTGAGATTCTTACCTGTTGCCAAGAAAACATGGTCTTCTCCTCCAGCAAAGATCCACTGCCATACATCAGTTTCAAGTAAATCTGCTAACTCTTTGAGACTCTCGAACTCAATATTTTTTGTGATGAGTTCTTNATCAATTTCAAAGGTAACCTTGGATGCATCTGCCATCTGTTTGGCTTGAATTACAAATGCATCACTAATGTCNGTCAAGCTATGGGCGCCCGATGACGCGAAGGCTACGGCCTCTGCATAATCGACTGTTGGTGCAGAGAATTCACTGACAGCATGGTTGGNAAAGTCATTATCACCAATTAATTCAGAACCAGAAGTGATCGAACTTTGAAGTATCGCTAAACCTGCAGCAGACCAACCAGGAAGTGATGAGAGATAAATTCCATCGCCCACCTGTGCACCTGAACGCTTAATCGGGCTTTGAACATTACCTACCGCCGTCATTGAAATGCTTTTGTTCTCACCCTTTGCAAGGTCGCCTCCAACAACTACTGCCCCGCAACTGTTGGCTTCGTGGGCAATTCCCTGTGCTAACTCCTCGATCCAATCTAAAGATTCATCACCAGTTAAAGTCAGTGCCACTACCAAATACTGTGGCTGTCCGCCCATTGCATAAACATCTGCAAGATTGGCCGCTGTAATTTTCCGTCCGATCTCAAAGGCGTTGCTCCACTCGGTTTGAAAGTGTGTTCCCTCCACGGCAACATCATTTGTAATCACGGTCCTATCGCTGGTTTTGACCACAGCCCCGTCATCACCAATCCCAATATCGACCCCACGATGGTTGCTCCCGAAAATGCCGCTGAGCAGTTGGATAACGCCTGCCTCATCGAAGTTCATACCCCATAGCCTAATCGACTAGAGAGAATAGGAAGTTCTACGGTAGCGTTTACGCACGGCCATACAATTGGAAATCTGTAAATTACTAGGAATCTATGTGAATTCAGATTGAACAAAAACGGAAAGGGTTCTCACATGTCAGTACAGGCGTTCATCTTGATTCAAACTGAAGTTGGAAAAGCAGCAGGAGTTGCCAATGCTGCGGCAAAAATCCCTGGTGTGACACTTTCTGAAGGCGTAACTGGTCCTTACGATGTCATCATGCGTGCAGAAGCTGAGAGCATGGAAGAGTTTGGCCGACTTGTATTAGCCAAAGTTCAAGGAGTCCCTGGCATTACTCGGACACTGACTTGTCCTGTACTCACTTAAGCTAAAAACGCGCTAGTTCTTATTCGCTTTTAATGCAGAGTTAATCAAGGTTGTTATCAATTGACTATATGTAAGGCCGCTAGCTGCCCATAGTTTTGGATACACAGATGTACCTGTAAATCCAGGCATTGTGTTTAGTTCATTTATTACAATCTCACCTTTTTTTGTGTAAAAGAAATCACATCGCGCAAGGCCACTGCATCCTAAGGCGCTAAACGCTGTCTTTGCTTGATCTGCAATCTTGAGTGAATCTGATTGGCTAATACTGGCAGGAATCTGCACTGTAGTTGCGCTGTCTAGATATTTGGCTTGAAAGTCATAGAACTCAAAAGCTGGGTTAACAATTATCTCCCCCACAACCGATGCCTCAATGACACCTTCACGCTCGATAACTGCACACTCGATTTCGCGCCCATCGATTGCTTGTTCAATCAATACTTTGTCATCATAAGTAAGAGCATCAGAGATAGCCGCTTCCAAAGAATCTGAACCTTTAACCTTATGAGTTCCTCGACTTGAGCCACCACTAGCTGGCTTAACAAATACTGGGTAGATCAAATCCTGAGTTAACTTCTGCCAATTAAGGGCAGTGACCTCAACGCCTTCGGCAATTAATAATCCATTCTTAGCAAAAATCGCTTTTGCAATAGATTTATCCATGGCATGGGCAGAGGCTTCTACTCCACTTCCGACATAGGCGATTTTGGAATTTTCAAGTAACTGTTGAATCTGGCCATCTTCACCAAACTCACCATGCAAAACTGGAAAGACACAGTCAATCTGCAAAGGGGCTCCATTTAATTCAAAACCATTCTTTGTTAGCTCAACCTGGTTGCTAGTTAACTCGATAGTCGGCATAGCTCCATTACTAATTTCTAATGGATAGTCATTGGGCAGTAAAACCCATTGCCCAGATTTAGTAATTCCAATAAGGAGTGGATCAAATAACTGCTTATCTATGCCTGATAGAACACCCGCACCCGATAGAGCTGAAACTTCATGCTCACTACTTGGACCGCCACAGATAATGGCGATCTTTTTTTTCGTCATTGGATGAAGTTCTCAGATTTGATGCTGATTTCCATGATGCGATCTAAGGCCTGAGAAGGAGTAATTGTTTCAGAAACTACATCTGCCACTGCCTCAATTACGGGTACTTCAACACCCACACGGTGTGCAATCTCAAGGACCGCACTAGATGATGCAACTCCTTCTACAGTTTTTGCAACATCTCTTCTGGCGATCTCCATTGAACCACTTCGTCCGAGAACTTCACCGAATGTTCTATTGCGAGATAAAGGTGATCCACAACTTGCAACAAGATCTCCCATTCCGGCAAGGCCTGCAGCACTGAGTGGATCAGCTTTGTGGGCTGCACACAAACGAGCCACTTCGTGTAATCCTCGGGTAATCAACATTGCTTGAGTGTTTTCACCTAAATTCATACCGATTGACATACCCACTGCCAGTGCGATTACTGATTTGATAGCACCTGCAAGCTCGCATCCCAAAACGTCAACCGATGGATACACTCGATAATAGGGAGTTGAAAACAAATTCTGAACTTTTTCTGCCAACGCCATTGTTGGCGCTGCTGCTATTGCACCTGCCGGCTGGCGCAAGATAAGTTCATTTGCAAGATTTGGCCCTGTAATAATCGCAACGTTTTTTGTCTCCAACACTTGTTCAATGATCTCCGTCATTCGAGACAAAGTACTCTCTTCGATTCCCTTTAACGTACTTATGTATATTGCGTTAGTTTGAACCAATGGCTTCCAGAGAATGAGATTTTCGCGTAGTACTTGAGCCGGAACCGCAACTACGTAAATGTTGGAGTAATCAAAAGCTTCCTTTAGGTCTGTTGTTGCTTTTAAGCCAACTGGCAAAACATTTTCACCCAAATATTTAGTGTTAGTGTGGGATTGATTGATTTCATCCACAACTTTTTGATCACGGCCCCAGATCAGTACATGGTTGCCTGCATCACTTAGAACTTGTGCCAAAGTTGAGCCCCATTGTCCGGCGCCCAAAACGACTACTTTGCTCATTTCTTCCTTGCCTTCTTAAAGTTACCTGTTCGGGGTAGATCTGAGTTGTGAGGATCAAAAATCTCCACTGGTCGTTTCTGCCCCCGCAGCTCCTCTAGTAGCTCGGTGATCGCTCGCATTGCAAAGGCAGTTGCCTCCACAAGTGCTGCTGGATCATTCTCTTTTCCATACCAAGGTGAAAAATCTAGCGGTTTACCTGCCAAGATCTTAATTGGTGTACGGGGAAAGAGCTTAATTTTCTTCTCATAGGTTGGCATGATTATCTGCGTACCCCATTGGGCTACTGGAATAACCGGGGTTTGGGTGATAATCGCAAGACGTGCCAATCCGGTCTTTGCCACCATTGGCCAACCATCGGGATCGCGTGTCAATGTGCCTTCCGGATAGACACCAAGACAGTGACCGGCCTCCAACAACTTCACGGCATGTTGGACTGCTTTAGATGCATCCTTACTTTCACGAACTACTGGAACCTGGCCAGCAGCCAAAAGAAGTTTGCCAATCACTGGAATTTTAAATACGCCCTCTTTCCCAATGAAACGAGGGGCACGGCCATTACCGTAGAGAAAGTGTCCAAAGAACAGTACGTCCATGTAAGAAACATGGTTGCTGGCAATAATTATCTTTCCAGAACGTGGAATGTTTTCGCTACCGCGCCAATTCTTTTTTGAAATCAAAGTCATGAGCGGGATTAGTACAGAGCTTATAAACCTGATTGTCTTATTTGAACCCAACGGCTTACCGACAGGCGGCGCATAAGAAACCTTGTAGTCAGCCACAACGTCAATAGTAGTCAATTACAGAAAAAACGGGGCTAGCAGATGCTAGCCCCGCCTATAAATCTTTGCAGATTTACTTCTTCTTAGCCTTCTTTGCTTTCTTGACTGTTTTACGAGCGGCTGGCTTTGCTTTTTTAACAGCCTTCTTTGCGCTCTTCTTAGCTGACTTCTTTGCGGCCTTCTTTGGAGCTGCTTTTTTTGCAGATGCCTTTTCAACCTTAGGTTCTGGCTTTGGAGCAGGCCCCAACTTGCGTTCACCTGAAATTACATCCTTGAGTCCCTTTGCAGGAAGGAAGCGCCTTCTTAGAAGCCTTGATCTTGATAGTTTCGCCAGTAAATGGGTTACGGCCCATACGTGCTTTGCGATCTACTTTCTTGAATTTACCAAAATCGTTAATCATCACATCTTCGCCCTTTGAAAGGCTGCGAACGATTGTGTCAAAAACAATATCTACAGCATGTGCTGCTTCTTTCTTGCTGTCATTGAAATGTGGAGCTAGCGCCGCAATGAATTGGGCCTTGTTCATAGAAATCCCCTTATTACGCGTAAATAGTTAAGCAATTGCTTAACGTGTGGTCAAAACTTACGCGCAAATATGGGGTGATACGTTCTTTGATTAGGGCGTGTCGCAGTTATTTATTTTTCCTGATTTCGTCAAAAACTGCGTTTTTTATGCGTAGAAAACTCTAAATGTAAGATTGAGAGTATTCAAACTTCACTCTCACCCATCTAAAAACCATTGAAAATAGGCTTGTTTTAGCTCTTTCTATGACTTTACAGGAAGAGTTTTTGGTTTCAATGAGGAGCGGTTTTTTTCAAACCCATCAATGGAATCAGTCTGTTTCATAGTTAAACCGATGTCGTCTAAGCCCTCCATCAAGCGCCAACGCGTGTAATCATCGATTACAAAAGGCAGTGACTTGCCTGAGTACTTAACGGTTCGGCTCTCAAGATCAACAGTAATAGGCGTACTTGGATCTGATTCGATAGCAGCCCATAACGCCTCTACTTCATCTATTTCAAGAATTACAGTGAGCAAGCCGCCCTTAAGTGAGTTACCGCGAAAAATATCTGCGAATCGGCTGGAGATAATGACTTTAAATCCATAGTTTTGTAGCGCCCACACAGCGTGTTCACGAGATGAGCCCGTTCCAAAGTCAGCCCCGGCAACCAGAATTGTGCCTTTCTTGAAAGCTTCTTGATTGAGCACAAACTCTGGATCATTGCGCCAGGCTGCAAATAAGCCATCTTCAAAACCGCTGCGTGTGACGCGCTTTAAATAAACTGCAGGGATTATCTGATCGGTGTCAACGTTACTGCGGCGCAATGGCACTCCGGTGCCTGTGTGCTGAATAAACTTGTCCATAATTCTTTACTCCTTACAGATCCGCTGGCGATGAAAGAGTTCCACGCAATGCAGTTGCCGCAGCAACTAATGGACTCACTAGGTGAGTTCGCCCGCCTTTACCTTGACGGCCTTCAAAGTTTCTATTGGATGTTGATGCAGAGCGCTCACCAACTGCAAGCTGATCTGGATTCATACCAAGACACATAGAGCAACCAGCATTACGCCATTCGGCGCCGGCCTCTAAAAATGTTTTATCTAAACCTTCGGCCTCTGCTTCAAGGCGCACTCTGGCCGATCCCGGAACAACCAACATGCGCAGAGTTGAGGCTATTTTCTTCCCCTTTAAAATTTCGGCCGCGGCGCGAAGATCTTCAATGCGACCATTTGTGCAAGAACCCAAAAAGACTGTGTCAATTGCAATTGATTTTAAAGGCGTTCCGGCCTCTAGTCCCATATAAACAAGCGCGCGTTCGGCGGCTGTGCGTGCCTCAGTATCTGTTATCTCGGCAGGGTTAGGAACTTTTCCACTTAGCGGCAAGCCCTGTCCTGGATTTGTTCCCCATGTAACAAATGGCTCTAGCTGGTTTGCATCAAGGCTTACTTCAACATCAAATTGTGCATCCTTATCGGTAAACAAAGTAGACCAATATTTAACTGCAGCATCAAAATCTTCAGGTGCATGAGGCTTTCCTTTGATGTAGTCAAAGGTTGTTTGATCAGGTGCGATAAGTCCTGCGCGAGCTCCGGCCTCAATCGACATATTGCAGACAGTCATTCGTGACTCCATGGACAGTGCACGGATGGCACTTCCGCGATATTCAATGACATAGCCTTGACCGCCCCCAGTACCGATCTTTGCAATGACTGCCAGAATAATATCTTTTGATGTAACTCCAGGCTTGAGTGATCCTTCAATATTGATTGCCATAGTCTTTGGACGTTGCAAAGGTAAAGTCTGAGTTGCCAAAACATGCTCTACTTCAGATGTTCCAATACCAAATGCCAATGCACCAAAAGCACCATGTGTGGATGTGTGTGAATCTCCACAAACTATTGTCATTCCTGGCTGAGTGATACCGAGCTGAGGTCCAACTACGTGAACCACGCCTTGATCCTTATCCCCTAATGAATGGATTCGAATCCCAAACTCTTTACAGTTTGCTCGCAAAGTATCGACCTGCAGTTTTGAAACAGGGTCTGCAATAGGTTTATCAATGTTAAGTGTTGGAACATTGTGATCTTCTGTTGCAATAGTTAAATCGGCTCGACGTACTTTGCGATTGGTAAGGCGGAGTCCATCAAATGCCTGTGGGCTAGTAACCTCATGAATTAAATGAAGATCGATATAAAGCAGATCAGGTTCACCTTCTACTTGGCGCACAACATGTTCTGCCCAAATCTTCTCCGCTAACGTTTTACCCACGGCCGGCTTGCTCCTTTTCCTATCCCACTTGCTGTATCAAATAATGGGATGCTAATATCACTCTGTGAACAAGAAGAATAGCGGAGTTGGCGTATTAGATAAAGCCGTAGCTATTTTAAGCACATTAGAGTCAGGCCCGCACTCCCTTGCAGAGTTAGTTGCCGCTACGGGAATAGCCAGGCCTACTGCCCACCGCCTTGCCGTGGCCCTTGAATTTCACCGAATGGTTGCCCGAGATTTAACCGGTCGTTTTATTGTGGGTCCTCGCTCTGGTGAATTAGGAGCAGCAGCCGGCGAAGATCGTTTATTGGCTGCAGCTACACCAGCTTTATCGGCGCTTCGCGATGCAACCGGTGAGAGTGCCCAGTTGTATCGTCGCCAAGGGGACATACGAATCTGTGTTGCTGTTGCAGAGCGACTATCTGGACTTCGTGATTCAGTTCCAGTGGGCGCCGCGTTAACAATGCAGGCAGGCTCTGCAGCCCAAATACTTCTTGCGTGGGAAGACTCAGAAAAGATTCATAGAGGTTTAACCAATGCTCGCTTTACTGCAACACAACTATCTGCAGATCGC
>B570J14230_10000755_pt1 | contig 13067 bp, 9 predicted proteins | sample LakMenepilimnion_3_FD_14230 | JGI IMG/M metagenome (IMG submission 14230) | reverse complement strand
CCTCTATTAATCAAGCGAGAGGGGGAGGTATGCCACTAGCAGAAAATCTGCAGCGGTCTATGGGAAAAGCGATGGGAGCAGACTTTAGCGGCGTAAAGGTTCATACAGATTCACAATCTGATCAATTAAATAAATCAATTCAGGCTAAGGCCTTTACAACAGGGCAAGATGTGTTCTTTCGGCAGGGGTCCTATGAGCCGAGTAGTCGAGGTGGACAGGAGTTGATTGCCCATGAATTGACCCATGTTGTACAGCAGACCGGAACAATTCAGCGATATCATACTAAACATAAAATTTTCGCACTTCTGACGATGGTCAAATCGCTGTTCATCAAAAAAATAGTGTTGGTGGTCAAACAGCCTATGCTACTCCAGCATTGATTAAGGATGCAAGTGCAAAACTCAAAGCTGCAACATCTGTAATTAAGTTAGAACCAGGAAAGCTTTCTACGAAACTTGATGATCTAAGTGGTAAAGAACATGATGTTGTGGATGTAGTTCCCATTAACACACAAAATAAAACCAAGGATATGGATATGGAGTTGTGGGCTGATTGTGGTCGATCGGCTGCAACGGTCTCAGGTATGGACACAGGAACAGGACAAGGAAATGCCAATCCAAATACAAAATATAACAAAGATGGTCAAACAAAAACTGTGGGAGGTACAGACTGGATGGAGATTAAAAAAGTTAAGATGTTTGTGGATTTCTTCAATAAAAAAAGTTCTTTGTCGGGGTTGAAGCTAGATATTGCTACTATCAACCAAAAACTTACCAACTATAACACTATAAAGCAAAAATGGCAAGTTGAAGCAGATGCAACCCAGAAAAATAATTATGCACAACAAATGGCGCAGTTAGCAAGTGAAATGGATGTTCTATCCCGGGCTGAATACGAAAAATTGAGTCCTGATGCCAAGGATGATTTTGATAAAAAGGCAGGCATTAATATGTATGCAGATCCTAATATTGGAGAAGCATTTCACATTAGTACAGGAGGTAAAGATCATCCTGACAAGCCTGCGGATGTGGGAACATGGAATTTTCATTGGGCTGGTGTTATCATGAAGAGCGGTTCTGATACTATGACGCTAGAAAACTACTCTGTGGGTGATTACACTAAAGAAAATAAAGATTGGGTCTTCCAAATGTATGGAGTTGGAAAGAAAGGACAATCTTTTCATGAAGAACATAAAGATGTTCATAAACAACACGGCGATGCACCTACCTCACTGGTTGCTGTGAGACCCAAATCCCAGGAGGAATAAAGAAAGCAATGTCCAGCATAAATTACTTATGGATCATAGGAGGTATTGGCTTGAGCTTATTAAGCTGCGTGCCATCACAATCAGTACCTTCTCAACCTTCCCTGGGTAAATCTTCTATTAGCACTAAGGCTATTGATATGAACGATGATCAAGTATCTCTGCCCATTAAACAAAAAAGACGGACTTCGTCAGACACAAAGTTACCATCTAGTAATGAATTGGTACTACCAGATGTCTACGATGGGGTAAATACATTACCCTTGATTACACAATGGAAAGAAGCAGAGGCTCATGATGGAAAACTAGTGCGTGTAGTTGGCAAGTATATTGAGAGTGATGTCCGTATGAAACCTATTGGAACTCCACGCTATGTAGGTCATGTTTCAATTGTATTAGCTGATGATATCCGGGTTTCTCTGTTTCCAGTTTGGCAGCGCGAAGCCCGTAGACCACAAGCAGAAATTCATCGCTTTAAGGATCAAGAGGTTGAAGTGATAGGGATATTCTATCATCAATCACCACTTGATCCTAGTGGTGGAGCTAGTCCACTGAGTCCATGTCTCACTGAAATCAAAGCACTTTATTAATTGTAGTGCGATCGCGGATCTTGTAGGGTGCGTTACGGTGTAAATCACCACATCTGTTGTTAAATATCCAAACACCAACGCCTAACACACCCTAGGAGACATATTGATTCAGCGATACAATATAAATAAGCGATATTGCATGATGAATTAATGAGATGTAACACACCATGCTTATATTTCTTTCGGTGCATTTGAGGAGGAAAATGCAGAAATCGTGAGTGTTAATGAAGAATATTTTAGTAGATAAACCTATTTTTCATAACCCATGAAAAAATCCTTGAATAGATATCAAAATGTACTTCTCCTTTTTTTGATGATCAGCTTATCCTGCTGTTCTTCTTTAATTGGAGAAGAAGGTAATTATAAATCACACGAATAAGAAAATGGAGAAGCAAGAATCAGACAATAACCAGCGCCTAATTATTCGAGGGGAAGTTAAATTTATTGATCGAGGAAACATTGATAAAAGTGGACGTAATCCAAAATATCAAATACAAATTAATTTAGCTCCTACAAGTATTGAAGGGCGTAAATTAAGCTCAGATTCTAATTCTTTACTAATATTTCTGATTAGAGAGAAAGAAATCCTTGAGCAGATAGATAAACTGCCAATTGTAGGGGATAATTTGATAATAACATCCCAGAATGCTTCCTATCAAGAAGATAAAATTTCAGTAGTGTAATGACTACACTCGCTATATACAGTTGATCTTAGCTTTTCAATACGGATTCTGTAATCATGCCAGAACTTATTAATGACCAACCCCCTGATTATGTAGGACAAGGATTATCCTTTCCACTACGAGTTAATATTCAATCTAATCTCCACCTTAGTGCTAACACTTATAATATAGAAGAGTCAATGCGACTGATTCTCGCTACTAAATGGGGTGAACGACTCTACAGACCAGATTTTGGGTCACGGTTAGACGAACTCATTTTTGCACCCATGAATACTGAAACCTTATTACTCATTCGTTTATATGTTACAGAAGCATTAGAACGGTGGGAACCGCGTATTAATCTTATAGGTGTATACGTAGAAGTAGCATCATCTCAGTTAACGAAAAAATCTGATCCTAATCAGGGAAAATTAAATATTGTGATTCAATATCAAATTAAAAACTCCCATGATTCCAAAAGTTTCGTTTATCCATTTTATCTCCAAGCCCCTAATTAAAATGCTACAGCATTTCCCGGTGTTATAAGGTACATATCTAGCGGGCAAGATGACCGCACCATAAGAGTTTGATGATTCAACCTTGTATCTTATAAGAACGGAAACGGATGTATCTAGGCAGTGAAAAGTATTAACTAGTTACAAAAAATGAATTATTGCCAGATTATGATTTAACAATTAGATACAGCCATAAACGTTCGTAAAAATTAAAGATCAACCCTAGAATAGAAAGGGAAATTACCGCTTGAGTCTTGCGTCTTGTCGGTTTTCGTTGCATAAATAGGCATAATTTTTAGGTTTTGTGTTATAACCCAGTTGTGAAAACGAACTCAAACGAAAGACTACTCTATGGAACCAGACAAACTGGCACGATTGAAAGAGTACGGTGAATTTATCCTTCGCAAAATTGACTCAGTTCCCCAACGCCCTTCCCAAGAGGAAGATTGGGTTCCCACTAGTCTTGATGATTGTCTGTTGCGGCTGCGAGAGGCTGCTGAGAAAACTGTAGAACTGGCCACCTCCCCGGTAAAAATCGGCGTAATGGGGGAATTTAGCAGCGGTAAAAGTTTGCTGCTAGGTAGTCTAATTGGTTATGCAGACGCTTTACCCGTAAGTGAAAATCCGACAACCGGTAATATCACTGCTATTCATGTGAAATCCCAGGATAGTTTTACAACTACTCAAGTAGAAAATTACACGATAGAATATTTATCTCATGAGGGGGTAAATGAGTGCTTACACTTCATGCTGAAAGAAGCAAACCATCGCGCTATGTCCGCTGGGGTGGCATCTTTACAGGTAGCTAAAATTAAAACCGGTAAAGATATTAGTATTTGGTGTGAAGAAGTTTGGAAAAGTTCCAGTAATTTAGAATTGCGCTATTTAGTGCGGGAGTTGGTGTTATTTTTGCGGGCTTATCAGGCTTATGGTGAGGCTTTATGCGGTCGTTTTTACCAAATTGATGGTATCACTGCCCGTGAAGGTTTACAACTGGCAGAAATGCCCATGGTGATTCAATCTCTCAAATTTGAGGATTTACCACCAGCAAATATCCGCTTACCTAACGCCCCTCAAATATTAGGAACGCAATTATTACAAAATAGTTTTCTCTTAATTCGTCGCGTTGATATTGATGTGAAAATATCACGAGAAATTTGGGATGTTACCGGTGCAGAAGAATTTGTTCTGTTAGATTTTCCAGGGTTGGGTGCGGCTAATTCTGGAACTAGAGATACATTTTTATCATTGCGAGAATTGGCACAGGTACAGACAATTTTAGTCTTACTTAATGGTAAATCACCGGGGAGCGATCGCGCCAATAAAATTTTTACAATGATGCAGCAACAGCGTCCAGGACAAGACCTCAAGGATTTAATTCTTGTGGGTGTGGGACGTTTTGATCAATTACCTTTAGATAGTGAAGGTGGGGAAAGAGAACTAGATTTATTAGTTAATAATCCATCGGATTTTCAACCCTTACAAACAAATACCGTTTTCCAAAAATTGAAAGTTCTCAAAACCATTATTGATGGGGCTGAAGCATTTACTACTCAAAAAGACAGAATTGTTTTATTATCACCATTATTAGGACTGGCGGAATTAGCCAAACGTTCTAGTCAAGTTAAAGCAGGTTCTGAAGAATTTCTCGCCAATTTAGATTATCCAGATTATCTGGAAAGACCGAAAAAATTACAACAAAAATGGGGTAGTTTAAGTGAAGCTTTATTAGCAACAGATGGACGCAATCAATTAGGTAGACAATTGGGTTATTTTGCTCAAGATGGTGGTATTAGTAAATTAAGAGAATTGATTCAAAATCATGTTGCTAATCACGGTTTAAAGCAATTATATGAAGATACCTCTCGGATTGCTGATGTGATTCGTCAACAACAAGAATATCTCAAGGAAATTATTACCGAAATTCACGAACAAGGGATACCCACCATTGATACTCCGGTTTTAATGGAATTGAGAACAGCTATAGAAAATCTAGATAAAACCTACAGAAACTTCCAAAAAGATTTAGGTAAAGAACAACTAAAAGATCGCCGAGGAGTGGTAGTTAGTGATGTCATTAAAGATGAACTAACCTTGAGAATTTTGAATTGGAGTCAGTGGACATTACTATTTAATAAAGTCCAAAATGGTATAATTACCTTAGCTGAATTTAAAGGTGCAGCGGGGAAATTATTTGATAGAGGAAATCGGGTGAATACTTCCCTCCCCACTAAGAGTGATGACTTTTATCCGACCTTTGAGAAAACAATCAAAGAACTGGAAAATTTTGCCAGCGATCGCATTCGTCAAGCCGTGATAGACTTATTAAGTTCATTGGCACATAAAATCACCTTAGAACGGGAAAAATTGCAAGACATTCTTCAGCCAGAAATGGAACAAGAAATTGAAGCAAAATTTGGACTTGAAGAAGCCGATTTATTTTATAAACTGTTATTAGGATGTGATCCTCGCCAATGGAAAGAAGCTATTATTGGGGAAATCAATAATCATGATCAAAATATCAAAGCAGAAAGTATTTTTCCCCTAGCCAGACAAGATGAAAAACATAGTGTAGGACAAATTTTTGATTGGTCACCAGCTAGGAATCAAAACCAGTCTAGAAGCATCAATCATCAACTTTTCGTATTACGATTACGAGATGAAATTACCGCTAGTGCTAGTCTTCACCTAGTGCAGTATGTGAGTGAAATTAATCAGCAGGTGAATATAGAAATCCATGGAATTTTAGATCAAATTATTCCCAGTTTGCAAAATCTTTCCAAAAAAGAAGCATTACTAAGATATATTGCTGCAAGAGATTCACAATCTGAACTAGCCATTCCGGCTTGGTTAGAAATTTTAACCGATATTGCCACAATTAATGAAACTGAATTATTCAGCTATATTTAATTAGTAATACCCTGCTTGTTTCCTGTTCCTCGTCCCTTGGTGGTTTATTTCATCCATATTCTTGCAAATTGTTAAACATTTGCCTTTTTGCTAAAGAACCTGATTGTAAACACCCAAACTAGAAAAGAGTAAACCTGTAGTTATCAAATAAATTTAGGGGAATGCACTACCAATGAATCATTAACAAACAAAAAAAAGGAACATCAAAAATGCCTGTGGAAATTCAACTTCTACCTAGCTTTAAATTAGGCATGAAAGAAAACGCACAGTTGCATCTACCCTCCATCCAAATTGTCCCTAATAAAAGCAATATTCCCCACATTTCTCGGATTACCTGCATAGTTAGAGGTACACCATATCAATTAGCAGCAAAAATTCAAAGTAGCTATAGACAATTTAACTCAGTTACACCCAAACAAATTTCTAATATTTGTCAATTAGGACAAGATATCTGTCAGCTAGATACACCTTTAATGACAATAGTTGATTGTACCTTAAAGGTAATTGTAGAATATTTTGATTCTGACGTTGCAGGAAACCCAAATTTGTCTATATCTAATCATGTATGTGCTGAATGTGATCTTTGGTTCATACCCAATTTAGAAAAATCATCTAGTTCATCTACAAAAAATTATCCAGCCATGAATACTTCGCAATTTGACCACTATTTAAATAATTTAAGTCAACAACTTAGTGAGAAACTCAACGAAAAACAAAGAAAAAGATTTCCCGGTTGGTTAGCCTTAGATTTTGGTACTTCTAACTCTACAGTGACACTTTTTGACCCTATTGAAGTTCCCATTGCGGAAGTTTTACCAAGAGAACAAGAACTGAGATTAAGAGAACGTATGGCTGAGTGGTTAAATTCTCCCTCAGATTTAGCCTTATCAGATGTTAGCGGTGGTGAGTGGGAAAAATTCTTAGCTGATATTAGCAGAAACTTAGAAATAGAATCAGATCAATTAAGCGAAATTTTTGAAACTGATAACAAAGAATTATTTTTAGAAGCAATTCGCCAAATTGAATTATGTTTAGGAACAAGTGATAGATTTCGGCGGGCTGTGAGTAAAAAACTTTATGCTATATATCATGAAGTTTTTCGTGTTCCCACATTAGAATCACAAAATTTAATTCCCGTAGTTTTAGATATTGACCGACGTAGTACAGAAATTCCCAGTGAAATGGAAGTATCGCAATTAATCCCCTTAAAATTACGCATGGGTAGAGACGCAAGAGATAATAGAAAAAAAGCCATAGCCCAAGGAACAACAGCTTCTATTAAAGACATTATTAGCAGATTTCATCATTCACCCAAACGCTATTTTGGTCAAGATAGATTTTTCCCAATTACCTTAGAAGAAGATGAAGAAAATATTCAAGTTAATCGCCTCATTCAAGCAGCTTGGGCGCAATTAATTGAATTAACAGAAGATTATCGTCAACGGGCTAGACGGAGATTTTCGGAAGGCGATTTTTTAACAGCAGTTGTTACCTATCCCACCGTCGCCCCTCCTGTAGTTCGCAAAGAAATTAAGCAATTAGTGCAGGAATTAGGCATTGATGATGTACAAACAGCTTATGATGAAGCGGTTTCTGTAGCTATCTTTTTCCTCTGGCGAGAATTTGGCGGTAATCTTAATATTGGGATTGAATCTTTTAAAACTCGCTGTCGTCAAAATGGTAATAAATGGTCACAAAATGTTCTAGTTTTAGATATTGGTGGCGGTACAACAGACTTAGCTTTAATTGAACTGACTCTAGAAGATAAAACACCTTTCTTTGCAGATAATGAAGATAGAGGTTTAGGAGGACGTTACTATAAACTCACTCCTAAATTATTGGGTTCTTCAGGACATTTACAATTAGGTGGTGAATTAATTACCTTGCGAATTTTCCGCCTATTAAAAGTGGCAATCTCTGATTTTCTTCTCACCGCAGTTACTACAGGTGATATCGAAAGTGATAAATTAGAAGACTTAATTAACTCCGAATTAAACGACCGTTTTTTAGAAGACGGAAAATTTAAAACTGGTAGTTTATTAAAATGTATAGATAAAGAAAATCCCGAAGGTGATGTTGCTTTTAAGGATGCTTTAGATACGGCAGAAAAAGTATTACCAACTCGTTGGCAACAAGCAACCCAACGTCTACAAACCTTTTACACATTGTGGGATCATGCGGAAGCTGCTAAACTCAAATTAGGACAAAAACCACCCACAGATAGTTCTTTATTAACCTTCACCTTAAATGAACAACAAATTGGTGAATTACTTGCCCAAAGTTCGATTAAATTTCAAGTTAGAAGTTCTGAATCTATTTCTTTAACTTTAGATCATCAGCAATTTGAACGGGCAGCAACTTCCTCAATTAAAGAAGCAATTGGGATTGCTAAAGGCTTAATGGAAAGCCGTCTCAATTCAGAACCTAATCAAAAAGTAGACTGGTTAATTCTTTCTGGTAAAACTTGTAATCTTGATCTAGTGCAACAACAAATTTATCAAGAATTTAGTCAATCACCCTATTTTGTTTGGAATCCAGAACGAATTACCTTTGTTTTAGAATTTACAAAACTTGCCACTTCCGCAGGTGCTTGTTATGCCGAAAAGCTGCGTCGCTTTCGATTTGATCCTGAAGAATCTAAAAATCTGTTACGCAAAGGTGCAAATCAATTAGAAATTGATGTCAAAAACCTATTTTATTATCTTCCTTGTAACTTTAAACGCAAAACCCAAAGTAACGAACCATTAGCCATTTTTAATGCTGGACAAGAACTATATCAACTTGCACCTTGGGACACCGTTGCTAAAGTGCGGACACCTTGGCAAGGAATGCAATTAACAAATATTATTCATCGTCAAGATTATGAAAATGGAACTTTTCGCCTGTGGGGTAGTTTTGATGGTAAGATATTGATGGATAAATTAGGTATGGAAGAACAGGAATTTCTCAAAAAAATCAAAGTTCAATTTGAGATTGATCAAGCTTTACAATTTAGTGTTTTACTATGTCGTGGTAATCCTCATTATTTAATAGATGCCCCTGGTATTGATATTAATTCAGTCATATCTAAAGCTACTGAAAATACTTTATTTATTGATGGCAATTTAAAATGGAATATCGCCATTGAAAATCATCAACACAACTTAAATGATGGTGATATTGCTGTTAATGTTTTAGAGTCAGCCACAGTTGATCAACCCCATGCTTATCATTTAGTATTTGCAGTTGATAATAATAATAGTGATCGTAAATTAATGGAAATATTTCATTATTTACAGGATGGTGTGAAGCAACCAGGAACAGGATTAATTAGTAAACCTTTGCCACCATTTCCCCAAAGTGGTCAACATACATTCTATATTTATCAGACTGATGGTGATACAAATAGTAAAAAATGGCTTAGAATTGGTACACTTAGTAGACCGGATATGATCACAGATTATCCTTGTCAATATCATGTAACTCTTGATAATATGGGAGTATTAAGAATGCACGCTGGTACAGTTCCTTATTTGACATCTAATAATCAAGAATGTCTGGAAAAAGAAGGATGTGTTTATCGTGCAGAATTGGAATTACAACCCAATGAAGTTGATAAAGAACGTGATCCATTTTGCGGTATTCATTAGCTTGAATTTGTTGGTTTGATGTAAAAAAATCCAACATTATTAATTATTGAATTGTTTTTTGTTGGGTTGTGCCGTCACTTAACCCAACCTACTTTTTACTATTTTCATCCTGATAAAATTATGCAGTATTTACATAAACTACTAAATACAGAAAACTCAGAATTAGCCAAAATATTGCGGTTTAATTTATATGGATTAGTCGCAACTTTAACAAAAGCAAATCAAGAATATCCAATTGATCCAGGATATCAAATATGTGAAGAACTCCTGGAAGAACTTCATCAATTATTACAAACTTTACCATCTCCAAATTCTTTAATTCTTGAACCAGTCGTAAAACAATCTCAAGTAATAAACGAATTAAAATTATTAAAATTAAAAGATGCTTTTAATGATGATAATGAATTAAATTTTTATTTAGGTAATGCCCATATTCAAAGTGAAACTGATGAAGAACTATGGAACGAAATTCATAGAAAACTTTTGCGAGTTCCTGAAGATTTAGCTATATCTTGGCAACATAAAGCTTTAGAATTTGCCCAGGAAATAGGGGCAATTGCAGATGATGATAATCTTGAACAATTACCATTTGTGCGTGATGAAATTATTTATCCAGGGTTGAATGGTACAGTTAAAGCGAAAGGACTATGTTTATCTCAACAAGCGTTAATAAATTCAGAAATTAATCAAAATTATCTTTCTGAAAACTTATATTTAATGACAGGATTTTTACTTTTATATATTAAATTTATAGAAATAGATAAGGACTTATATCATGCTTTAAAAAGTGTTTTTAGCTTTGATGTCGTTGCTTTAAATTCCAAATTGGAACAACGTCATCAATATATTGATGCTTTGAATGATCGCTTTCACCGCATCCAAAAATCCGATGAAAATACTGATACAATCTTTAACTTATGTGCTTGGATTGACATGGATGAAGCCATTCATTCTCTAGTATTTATTCCCCCTGTTGAACGTTATTCTTGGTGGGGAAATTTACAAAAAGAATCCCGTCGTTTGCTGAGAAAAGTTGCTGATAAAGCTGTTAAAGCAGGTAATGATGTGAGACTAAAACAGTTATCAGGACTGTATGCTGATGTTTGTGAGTTATCTAAAGATGACTTACAATTAGACTGTGGTGGTACTCCTGGTGAAGTATTAACTTGTTTACGAGTTTATGCTAGAATTAATCAGCAAGAGTATCCAGGAAGGGTAATATTTAGGACTTTAAGGTAAATCACTTTTATTATCATCAAAAAAGACGATTATTCTAGTTAAGAATCTTCATTTTCTAATTCTCCTAATCACGAAACATGAAGACAAATAAAATGAAGGTAAGTGATGTTTTCCAAAGAGTAAATAAAGTTTTCTTAGATACAATTACTAAAAACCTTCATAATAACTCCTTTTATTATTCAGTATCACCAAAAAATAAAGGTAAAACAAACGCTGCAATAATTCCCCCTAATACAATCACCTCGATTATTTTCAATAATAAACTACCCTCCATAAACTGATTAATTTCTTCCCTAATATTAGTAGAAAAATTACCCAACCAACCACGCAAACGAATATACCAGTTAACAGGACTATCTTCTGGTCGAAATTTCCATGATATTATTGACAGTAATAATGGCAAACCTCCCACTTTAGCAGACATCAAAAGATGAATTGCTAAACAACAAATCATAATTAACCAAGCTATTAAATGAACATAATACCAAACATGATCAAGTTCTCCTATTGGTAGCCATTCTTCTTTCATCATTCTGCCAGATACTACTGCTAAAACCGCAGCAAGTAACATTTTAGTATTTGCTAAACGTTGTAGACTTACCCACCAAATTGGTCTACCAAATTGAGTTAAATTTTGGATAGAGTCTGGTTGTAATAGTCGTCTTTTCCCAGCATGAAAACTATAAACAGCAAAAAATGGGAGTAAAATTAGGAAAAATACGGCTAATGTCCCGTGAATGTCTTGAATAGGATTTATTTTGGGTAGGGGAATATATCCAAATCTTTTGTCAAAAGTGTTGTAAACTAAGAATCCACTGATAATTGCGCCAATTACTAAAATTCCGCTGATACCATGCAGGATTCGTAATATTAAGGGTTGATAGGGTGTTGAACGGTTCATAAGCTGATATGGTAGGTTTGCTATAAATAGGCCATAAAACTATATAATACATTAGATAGTAATTAGAGTAGAGTACATTAATGATTGAAGTTATACATTTTACAGGATTTATCAAAGGAGTAACCTATAAAACATACTTAGGTGAAAAATTAAATGAAATTAATATAGATAGTTTTGATATCAATCAAGCAAGTGGTTATGGATTAATCAAGTCATCTATAACCGAGATTGCTTATTCTAAATGGGTTTCACCTAAAAGAACTAGAAGCTATCCTTTCGCTAGAATATATACTACATACAACTCATCTAAAATTATCACTATTATTCCGGTAATTAAAGATGAAGGTAGAGATGGAGATAGGGATGTAATTCAATACTCTACTATTTCCTGGATGAATCTACTAAATATTTATATTGTCCTTGCTTATTATGAAACAGCACAAAAAAGTAATAAAAAAGGACAATTAACCAAGGAGAAACTTTCTAATCAAAAGTTAAATGATCAATTTGTAAAAGCTCAAATTAACGAAATATTAGCATATCGTCAAAGTGCTTTGCATTGGAATAAAAATTTATTTGAAGAAAGATTTTCATCAATTTTTGAAAAAGCACTGAACTCTTATGATTCTATTGCTAGTAAAACTGGAGTGGTTATTCACTCACGAGTAAGCATGGATAATTATTTACGAAAAATTATTTTGGAGTTTGAGGAATTTAAAAATATTTCTCTTAAAGGTTCTCAAGATGCTAGTAAACGGGAAGCCAGGACTTCTCATAAAATGGAATATTTAGAAGATGGAATAAAAGCAACTTTTAGTATTGAAAATTATTTAGGAGGAGTTTATCATTTGACTGCTGATGAAATATTTGTTTATAATGATGAGTACATAATTCAAGAATCCAAAAATTCTTCAAAAGAATCTTTACCTAAACTTCCTGATATTCAAGATGGTTTGTTTAAGTTAATTTTATTTTCTAACCTAGATTCTTTAAAACTGAATGAAAAACCAGTTAAGTTTTTAACAAAATTAAAACTTACTGGCAAAAATGTAGTTGGTTCTATTGTTTTTCCTGATGCAACAGGAGAAGAAATCGATAACTTTTTACAAGTTAACAAAACAACTTTTAGTAAAAAGCAGCAAACAATTATCAGAAAGTTGGCTCTAGAAGCTGAAAATAATCAAAAATTAAAAATACAAGTGTCCGGTAATCCTCAAATATAATTTTGTTATGATCAAAAGTCCTCTCCGTTATCCTGGTGGAAAATCAAGAGCAATTAAAACAATCTCTGAATATCTTCCAGAAAAGTTTTCCGAATTTAGAGAACCCTTTGTGGGTGGTGGTTCAGTTTTCATTT
>B570J14230_10000753_pt1 | contig 13094 bp, 15 predicted proteins | sample LakMenepilimnion_3_FD_14230 | JGI IMG/M metagenome (IMG submission 14230) | reverse complement strand
TTGACTTTATTAACTATTTCAATCAAACAATGGCTAAACCTTTTAAGTGGACATACACAGGTAAAGTTCTGGCTATTTAATGGTTATCTCATTTACGCCGCAGTGTACTAGTAGATTTGATAGATATTTGATAAGGCTTCATAAACATGATAATACACAGAGAGGTATTATCATTTTTGATAAATCTACGTATGAAACAACCATTCAATCTTTAGCAACTGATTTTAGAACTATTGGCTACAGTTGGGGTGTAATCAGAAATTTTTCTGAAGTACCATTATTTTTAGACTCAAAAGCTTCGAGATTAATTCAACTTGCTGATATAATTGCTTACGCCATTTTTAGGAATTTTGAAAAGGGAGATAGTAGATTTTTTTCTATCATTCAGCAAAGGTTTGATTCTGAAGGTGGTATAGTTCATGGATTACATATCCTGCAATAAATTTCAAGAAATTGATATGCAAATCCCTGTAATTGAGTAATTAAAGTAGATGCACAATTACAATACAGAAAAGATTGAAATAAAAACCAGTAGCGGTAACGTATTTGCTGATTTAGATTTACCCAACCCAGAGGAAATGCTAGTAAAAGCAGAACTTGCACGTAAAATCAGTAATGCTATTATTGCACGTCATATCACCCAAGCAGAAGCGTCCGAATTATTAGGAATTGATCAACCAAAAGTTTCTGCTTTAATGAGAGGAAGATTTACAGGTTTTTCTCTAGAAAGAATGTTTAGATTTCTCAATACTTTGGGAATTGATGTAGAAATTACAGTCAAACCTAAATTGAGAGATAATGCACGGATAACAGTAGTTTAATTTGCACTCATTCAAAGTCAAAATTCAAGGAAATTATGACTACATCTATTTCTGATCAAATTATTCAACAATTAAACATAATACCTCAAGACTTGCAATATCAAGTCCTGGAATTTGCCCGCAATTTAACAAAATCAAAAATCAAAGGTGTTCCCGGTGAAGAATTACTAAAGTTTGCCGGTTCAATACCCAAAGAAGACTTACAGCTAATGAGTGAAGCAATAAAACAAGATTGTGAAAAGGTTGACTTTGATGAATGGTAGATACTTACTCGATCTCAAACTTTCATTCCTCTGTGTTCTCTGTGTTCTCTGTGGTTCGTTTTTAGTAACTTGTGCGTAAGTCCTAAAGATAAAAAGAAATAATCATCACAGAACATATTGAAATAAAAGCCAGTTGTAGCAAGGTATTTATAGTATTGCTAAAACCAGCCTTTTTATTGAATATTGGTACAGTGTCTAGAATGATACCTCTTGCCTTTAAGTCAATTCAATTTGCGAATCATCACCAATTAAAAAGCGTAATGCTTTAGGACGACGGGGGGCAATACTTAATTGGGCGCGTTGTCCAATTAGGCTGTCAATAATTCGTTGTTGAATTCCAGTGATTTTAGCACCTTCTAATACTACGCTGTGTTCTAAATCTGTTTCTATCAGTGTTGAATTATCGGCAATACTACTATAAGGACCGATAAAACAGTTTTCTAAATAACAGTTATTACCAATGATCACAGGTCCGCGAATTGTACAGTTGGTAATTTTAGATCCAACGCCAATTTCCACTCTTCCAGTAATCTGGGTTGTAGAGTCAATATCACTCAGAATTGATTTTGTTAAATAGGTATCAAGAATGAGACGGTTAGCTTCTAATAAATCATCTTTTTTACCTGTATCTAACCACCAACCGTCAAGATTACAGGCTAAAACTTCTTTTTCTTGATCTATTAAACATTGAATTGCATCAGTAATTTCTAATTCTCCTCTAGCTGAAGGTTTAATCAGAGAAATTGCCTCATGGATAACTGGTGAAAAGAAATAAACCCCTACCAATGCTAAGTTTGAAGGCGGAATTTTCGGCTTTTCAATTAATTGTAATACTCTGCCTTTTTCATCTACCTTTGCCACACCAAAAGCGCTAGGATTTGTGACTTCCCGTAACAGAATTAAAGCATCTGGTTGTTGTTGAGTAAATTTATCTAAAAATGAACTCAAATCACCTTGTTGAATTAGGTTATCACCTAAATACATGGCAAAGGGTGAATCTTTTAAAAAAGGACGGGCAACCTGGACAGCTTGTGCTAATCCTGCCGGTTTTTCTTGTAAAATATAGGTAATATTAACGCCGAACTTTTCACCATTTCCGGTTTTACTCTTGACTTCTTCCCCGGTTTCTGGGCTGATAATAATACCAATATCAGTAATCCCTGATGTAGCCATTTCTTCAATGCCGTACCATAAAATTGGTTTGTTGGCAACGGGTACAAGTTGTTTTGCTCCTGTATAAGTTAATGGGCGTAAACGAGTACCTTTTCCACCGGATAAAATTAGGGCTTTCATAGAGATTTTTCTTGTAATTCTTTTAACATTAATCTGAGTCCTTGTCGCCAATGAGGAGAATAAGTTCCCAAGACTTTGGATATTTTCTCACAAGCTAAGACAGAATAAGCAGGACGTTTTGCTGGTGTAGGATAGTCGGGAGTGGTAATGGGGATAATATTTTTGATGGTGAGGGGGAAACCGAGTTTTTCTGCTTCTTCAAAGATAGCTATGGCGAAGTCATACCAACTGGCTACACCACTATTTGTATAGTGATAAATTCCCGCAGTTTCTAATGTTAATTGGGGGATAATTTGGGTAATTGCTAAGGCTATATTTCGCGCCCATGTAGGACTACCAATTTGATCGGCAACTACTCTAACTTCCGGTCTTTCAATACCTAGTCGTAACATGGTTTTAACGAAGTTGCTTTTTCCATAAGTTCCATAAACCCAGGCTGTACGGAGAATTATATGTTGAGGGCAAATATTTTGAATTGCTATTTCTCCGGCTAATTTTGTTTGTCCATATACGCTCAATGGATTGGTAATCTTGTTTTCTTGATAGGGATAATTACTGTTACCATCAAATACGTAATCTGTGGAAATATGAATTAAAAAATTTCCTAATTTTTGACTTTCTTCAGCAATAACTTGGGGGGCTATAGTATTAATTATGTGAGCGATTTCTGGTTCACTTTCGGCTTTGTCTACTGCGGTGTAAGCAGCAGCGTTGATAATTATTTCGGGTTGGGTTTCTCTGATAATTTGGCGTAAGTTTTCAGGTTGAGTTAAGTCTATTTGCGGACGCGCAACTGTTATAACTTTGTAGTTGGATGAAAGGGTATGTTGTAGTTCTGTTCCAACTTGTCCGTTACTACCTATTAATAATATTGATTTATTCATAAACTTCGGCGTTTTTGAAAGTTCGAGCGTTGCTATCTTTAGCTGATAAAATTGGGGGTGTTTTTAAAGGCCAATCTATAGCTAAATCTGGATCATTCCAAAGTATAGCGCGATCGCCTGCTGGTGTATAATAATCTGTAGCTTTATACAAAACTTCGGCAGTTTCTGAAAGCACGAGAAACCCGTGAGCAAATCCTGCTGGTATCCACAATTGGCGTTTGTTTTCGGCGCTGAGTTCGTAACCTACCCATTGTCCAAAGGTGGGGGAGTTTTTTCTCATGTCTACTGCGACATCAAAGATTTTACCAACAATGGCGCGAACTAATTTACCTTGAGGTTGGATGATTTGGTAATGTAAGCCTCGTAGCACATTGTATTCAGATTTTGAGTGATTATCCTGGACAAAGTTGGCTGTAATTCCCAGTTTCTCTGTGAATGTTTTCTGATTATAGGATTCTAAGAAAAAGCCCCGTGAGTCTTGGAAAACTTGGGGCTCGAGGAGAAGGATATCAGGAATAGAGGTGGAGATAATATTCATTGAACTGTTAAATCTCGGAAATAACACTCATAACAATATCATTATTTCAGTTAATCCCTGATCCGAGAACCCAGAGGAACTATAAGTAATTGGACAAAGATATTTACAGTCATTGCGAGCGAAGGGAAGCAATCACAACCCTTGGAATTGCTTCATTTCACTTCGTTCCATATGGCTAACGCCAAGCTTCGCTTACGTAATGACATTACGTAATTAATTCTGTCTCACTACTTATAGGGTTTGCTGAATAATTTGTCTGTGAAGGCAGGGAACAGGGAACAGTTTCAACGATCTGGATATCCTCAATTTTCCAAATCCGACAAAGAAAAATGGGCGTTGCTGGTTAAGAGTATGATTTTGTTATGCCTACGGCACGCTGCGCGAACACGCAGAGGCGCTCCAGTCGCAGAGAGTAAGAGTTTGAAATCATTGATTTTTCAATTTCATTCCCTAATTCAGCAACGCCTTAATTTCGTCTTGCGGCGGTACTAGCTTCCAAAACTGTTCCCCGCAAACACACCCGATCTAAATTTGCCCCATTTAACTTCACTGCATCTAATTCAGCACAGAGTAAATTAGCTCCGGTCAAATCAGCCCCTGCTAAATTTGCTGCTCTTAAATCTGCTTCTTCAAGATTCGCTTCAATTAGTACAGCACCTTGCAAATCTGCACCGCTTAAATCTGCACCTTTGAGATTAGCTCCCGTTAAATTTGCACCTCGTAAATCTGCACATCGCAAGTCAACACTCTGCAAATTTACACCATGCAAATTAGCACCACTTAAAAAAGCACCCGCTAAAGAGGCATCGTTGAGGATTGCTCCCATCAAGTTACTACCCCGTAAGTTGCTACCACGTAAATCCGCACTTGTCAAGTTAGCCTGCATCAAGTTTGCACCCATTAAGTTAGCCCGCAAGTCGGTTTCTTGCAGATTAGCCCCCATTAAATTTGCACCTTCAAAATGACCACCCTCTAATTTAGAACCAGTGAAGTCAGTCCCCACCAGTTTAGCCCCTGTTAAATTTATCTTCCTTAAATCTAGGTGAGATAGATCCTCATCTTCTAAATTTACACCGGGGAGTTGTTTGTTTTGCCCTAATCTAATGGTTTCTATATTCATTTGCTGTACACTGAAATCTGCTCACTACTTTTGCTGTCGGCATCCCAACGGGAGTCAAGTAACCATAAACCGCTGCTGACCTTGGGTGTCATTATCGGTAAATCAAGCCCCTGTTGTAAACCCATCACTAATAAACCTAATGTATCTACAAGTTTAGGATCAAAGCGGGTAGATTGTTGTTTTCGACACTGATCTAGGGCTTGAGTAAATATCTCTGCTTCTCCTTTGCTGGAGTATTTATACTGATTGACTTGTAGCTGAAATTCTGCTATCAATGACAAAATTCGTGATTCTAAAGGAATATCATCACCAGCTAAACCGGCAGGTTCGCCTGTACCATTCCACCATTCGCTTTGGTGAGTGATAATTTGGGCGATCGCTCGTAGTCGTGGCATGATTCGTAATGCTTGCGCTCCTGGGATGAGGGGACAAGCCAGAGGACAACTAGGAGATTGTTCTTGATAAGCTGTTGTTATATGAGTGGGACTAATCAGGCTTTCGGCTTTTTGCAGTTGGTCTAAGCGATGCAAGAGAGCAGCTAGGCGTAATCTTTTAATTTGCCATGCGGGTAAATCTAATAATTGCCCCATTGTTTCAACAACAGATGCTACTTCTGATGCGGCTACAGGGTTACGGCTATCTGCTAGATCAATCAACTGTGCCATCCGCAAAAATGCCTGAATTTCGTTAGATACCAAGTTACGATCTAGAAATTTTTGGTGGGATGCGGTGAGCACAGGTAAGTTACCTTGTCCGGTTTTGAGGTAATCAACAACACGAGAGACAACGGTAGCTACTTCTTCGCCTGGACAGATAGCTGGGTGAATTGCTTGTTTATATTGACTCAGTTTGAGCGCTAGTTCAGGATGATAGTCTTGAATGTGAGCGATCGCTAACTCTGCGGTTTCCTCCACCAATTCCGGTTCAAATGTCCATAAACCATAGAATTTACGCTCTAAATCGCAAGTTGGCAACCCATCTTTCCCATAGTCAGCTTCAGATAACTCTTGACAAATTACCATAGCCGTGTAATCGGGAGCTAGAATAATCAAGTGCCACTCCTGCGCCACAGGATCATCAGCAGCTAGTCCCACCAAATCAATGTTAGGTAATTGACCGGTCGGATGTTCAGCAAAACCAGAATCAGCCGTTGCCATAATGACAATTTCCCGGCTGTGTTTTGCGATATCTGCGTATCTTTGAGCCTCTTCCAGATACCATTTACCCTGCTGGAAAGCCGTAATCACAAAAGGATCATTATCTTTCGTTAAAATATGATCTTCCAAAGCATGACAAAGAGACACTAAGGTATTTTTATAGTACACGCCAAAATGAATAGGTCTAGCACTATGGCGGTGAGATGCTTCTAACTGTTGGAGAATTGAACCTTGTAACATGGAATTAATTGGGGATTTCCGATAATACGGCTTATAAGCCGCGTCTACACAGGCAAAACCCACCTGCGTGGGTTTTATTTCAAACCCTTAATTTTTAATTAGTCCGCGCAGGCGGACTTTGTTTGTGTAGCCGTGATTTCTAATCACCTGGGCTAATCGCCAGGAGTTTTAAGATACGCTTGCCAACTGTTTCTCTGGTTTTTCTATCGGTGCAGAAAGTGCATCTTCCAAATCAGCACAACCCAATTTGGCTTCTAAAATATTCATCACTTCTCGTCCGAAGTCATTAGGATTTTGTCGCCAAGCTTGTAAGCAAACCGCACCAAAGAAAGAACCTAATGGTTCAGGATTCCAGAGGAGTTTTTTGGCTGTCCAAGGCATTAAACTCATAGGATCATAACCAGGCTTGAGAATACCCTCTTTAAAGGCATATTCTTCTAAATGGGTATGGGGTTGGAGTCCAATGAAGAAAATAGCAGGTTCAACTTTATCAGCCCCAAAAATCCGTTCTAGTTCGCGGTGATAGGCAATAGTTTGACGAATAGTTTCGGGACGTTCATCAATCACATTAAAGGAGTAGTTAACAGAAACTACATCATTGAAACCGGCGGATTTTAAATCACGACAATTTTGTAAAACAGTCCGCAAATTATAACCCATTCGCATTTTGCGAACCAGTTCTTGAGAACCGCTGGTAATCCCGATTTCAAAATAATTCATGCCTGTTTTTACCATTAACTCACACAATTGGGGTGTTAAGTTGTCGGCTCTGATGTATGCTGCCCAATGGATATCCGACATTCCCGAATCAACGATTTTCTGGAGAAGTTCTACAGCATCATCAATGAATTTCCGGGCGGGGATAAATTGAGCATCTGTAAACCAAAAGTTGCGAATACCCCGGTTATATAATTCTCGAATTTCTGCTACAACTTCATCACTAGGGTTAATGCGGACTTGTTTACCTTCAACTACTGTATAAACACAGTAACAGCAATTATGGGGACAACCGCGTTTGGTTTGGACACCAATATAAAAGTCCTGTTCTTGCAGGTAATAATTAAATTCCGGCCAAATAGTTTCGATGTAATCGTAATTACAAACTGTTTTTTCTAGGGGTGTGGGTTGTTCATGAATTAGCCGTTGACGCGGTTTATTTTCTCCCACTACATAACAGCGTTCATCCTGAAAATCTTCACCCTTGAGTAGTTTTGTGAGTAGGGTTTCTCCTTCACCGACGGAAATAATTGTTCCGGGCGGTAAGCTTTTACCCAACTGTTCATAAAATACGCTAACTGCACCACCACCTAAGACTACACGGGCTTGAGATTGATATTTTTGGGCGCGTTTTAAACCCCGTTTAACTAGTCCCAAATTGCGCCATAATTCTACATAATAAGCAATAAAAATTCTCAACCCGCCCAAAGCACCACGCAATTTTATAAACGGGTTTTTTGCGTAGTAGAATTCAAAGGCGTTTTGGAGAGGATTGCCGCCCCGTCCACCCACTGGGGCGTAAATTTGAATATCTCGCCAGGAAAAGACTAGTAGGGTGGGTCGAAACTCATCAATACATCGGTCTAGGGCGGAAGTATAATCTAGGGGGGGGATTGTGCCTAAGTCAAAAATCCGCTGTTCGGCATGGGGAAATAATTTGTGGACATGATCGGAAAGATAGACAACCCCAATAGGAAAGATAGGGTTACAGGGAAGGCGAACGTAGAGGATTTTAGTTGCGTTCATACGTGGTTTAACTGTAATGCTTGCCGTAGTTGAGAAAAAGACTAGAGGAATTTTGAATTTGCTTCTAACTGAACTAGTACACTGCGGTGTACATAAGTCAACCATTCTCAAGCACTAAAAAGCCTATGAACTATTATTTTTGACTTTTGACTTTTGACTTTTGACTTTTGACTTTTGACTTCCGCCCTGCGGTGCTAGCATTATCTTTGACATTTCAGTTGTTTTGTGCTATGCAAAAACTTTTGCCGTTAGTGATCAAAGTGAATGTGAAAACTGCACTGCATAAAATTTGCTTTTTATATATAGATGGGATTTATGAACGAAATTTTCATATACATTTACCATAACATCGAGTTTATGAATTTAGCGATGATTTTTCGTGGTAACTCCGAAGATAGATGCAAGAAATAATTCAACTTACCAGGGATGATAAATCTTGGCGTAAAGGGGGGAAATTCTTGGCTGTAAAGGATTTACAGAGATTCTAGCGGATATGACAATGGAGATTCTCATTTATCGTCTATTTTGTTACGTAAATACAGATTTATTTACAAAAATTTTATAATCTCTATATATCTTTAGATAGAAATAATGCAGAAACTTGCAGTTGGTAGTCGCAGTTACAGTAACCGGGGATCATCGGGTGTTAGCTTTACTGATGTAATGTAAAATTGTGGAGCAAATAAGCTCTTCAGCAGTTATGGCTCAGATATTAGATCCTCTACCACCGGAGCATTCGGGGAAAATTCTCTGCTGCTACGTCAATGCCACGAGTAAAATCCAGGTGGCGCGTATCTCCAATATTCCTAACTGGTACTTTGAAAGGGTTGTCTTTCCTGGACAAAGGCTGGTGTTTGAAGTGCCTCCAGAAGGACAAATGGAAGTTCATACTGGGATGATGGCAAGTGCGATTATATCAGATACAATTCCGTGCGATCGCCTGATCATCCATGAACCTAGCTATGATGAGAGACAAGACAACTTATCTCCAGAGATAAATTCTAGTAGTAGTAATCCGATTAAGTCGGAAATTAATAAAAAAATTGTAGATACGACAAAATCTTTACAACCGGTTAAATTGGCATCTATTGATTAAAAACACAATGTTGCTCAATATTGGGGTTGCTGAATTCAGCAGCCTTTTTTATGTGGGGTTGGCTGATAGCGTGACATTAGCCATCCAAGTTTTTTGCAAGGCATAGGAATCAGGATTTATCACTATTACCTGTTGCCTGTTCTGCCAATTTTGGTAATCAGTCAGTTATTCAGCAGTCAGGGTTAAAACGCAACCACTGACAACTGACAACCTACAACTAACTAATGAATATTCATTAAGCTGTAGCTTCTACTTCGGCATCTTCTGTGGATTCCAAATCTACTTGCCGCAGTCGAATATGCTTTTTCCCTAAAGTAATGACAAACTCATCCCCAGGCTGAAGATTCATCTGTTTTGTGTAAGCTGCACCGATTAATAAATTGCCATTTTGTTGGACACTAATTCTATAGCTGGCACTGCGTCCACCACGTCCATTAGCACTAGGTGAACTATCCAACTGAATACCCTCCGCATCAATTAGGGCATTCAAGAATTTCATCATATTGACGCGCTCTATACCATTTTTGGTAATGGTATAGTAGCCACACTGTTTAGCTTTGTCGTCTTTGCTGATGGCTTCTAGCTCTTTAACTTTTTTGAGCAGTTCTTCGCCGACGAGGGGTTCAATTTTTTTCTGTTTAGGCATCAACTTAGGTCGAAAATGAATGTTTGAAGTTGTCAAGTGGATTTTATTTTAGCCGACATTGAACTAATAGGAACATAATCCTTTAATTTTGGGATCAGCCTAGCCAAGTATATTACACTCATAGCCAAAATTGTTGCACTATTATCAATTTTGTTAAAAAATTATAGGAAATATAATTACGATGATGTTGATAGCTACTATAGATATAGCAATAGTCAAGAAGATATCAATTTATTGATGTAGGCAGGGAAGGGGGAACAGGAGAAAATAGCTCTTAGATGTGTAATGAATTTTTTCAAGCATCAAATGGGAGTCTTATGTAGTATTGTTATTTGATTTGCCAAATTATCAAATCAGGTAGGGATGAGGAAAGAGAGATTGGGAAAATAAAATTCATGATAACTGCTATATGAAACTAACGACAAGAGGACACTATAGTGTGAAAGCATTGCTAGATTTGAGTTTACGTCCAAAATATGGACCTGAATCTGTCAGAGCGATCGCCAAACGTCAAAATATTCCTGCTCCCTACCTAGAAAAACTACTCATCGAAATGCGTCGAGCAGGATTAGTTACATCAATTCGTGGTAGCGATGGTGGATACAAACTAGCCAAAAAACCGGCACTTATATCTATCGGTCAAATTTTAGAAGCAGTTGGTGAAAATATTACTAACTTACCCTTAAATAATCCCACACCTACTCAAACAGCAGATTGGGTAACATCCAGCCTCTGGAACAGACTCAACCAAAAGCTAAAAGAAGCCTTGTACAATATTACCCTCGCAGACCTTTATTATGATGCCCGTAGTTGGCAAGCATCTCAAGGAGAAGAAACCAATTTTGTAGTTTAGTAGGGGCAACCCCCCGTGGTTGTCCAGAGTCAGCAATGACAGCGATTTCCAATCATAAGTAGTCGGACAAAATTAAATTCACTCGTTGAGAGAGGGAACTCTTAACTCTTAACTGGGAACAGAAAAATCAATTGTGTAATTAATTCTGTCCCATTACTTATAAGGTACATCTTAGCCCCCTCCCCGCAAGCGATGAGGGGGGTTGGGAGGGGGGTTCTTGTTCCGGATTTGATGACAATTTGCTGTAGGAGTTAGGAAAAAGAATAAATGACATCTGCTGTTTTGGTTTTCGCTGCCTTATTAGATTACTTAATAGGAGATCCTTGGGGTTGGCCTCATCCCGTGCGAGTCATGGGATGGGTAATTTCTCGCTTGAGTAAACTCGCCCTCCAATATTGTCAAAATCCTCTTTCTCAACGTCTCGCCGGCATTTTCTTAGGGATAATTGTGATAATCGGTAGTGGTTTGGTGGGTTGGATAATAGTTCAAGTCGCCAAATGGGTACATCCATTTTTAGGAATTGCCGTAGAAAGTATTCTTATAGCTAGTTGTTTTGCTTTCAAAAGTTTACGAAATGCAGCAATGGAAGTTCTGCAACCTTTAAAAAATGGAGAATTAGAATCAGCGCGACAGGTATTAAGTAATTATGTCGGCAGAGATACAGCCAATCTTTCCACAGCAGAAATTCTCAGAGCAGTTTTGGAAACCGTCACCGAAAATGCTACCGATGGCGTAATGGCTCCTCTTTTTTATACTATTATTGGTGCATTCATCCCCATCATTGGTGCTGTCCCTTTGGCTTTAGCATATAAAGCCAGTAGCACTTTAGATTCAATGGTCGGTTACAAGGAAGCACCTTATACTTATCTTGGTTGGTTTAGTGCGCGGTGGGAAGACGGTTTAACTTGGTTGCCTTGTCGGTTAACAGTGATAACCTTATCATTATTATCCTTGCAACCTGTAAAAGTTTGGCGAATTTGTCGCCGCGACGCAATTAAAGATCCCAGTCCCAATTCTGGTTGGAGTGAATGCGCTTATGCTGCGGTTTTAGGTGTGCAAATGGGAGGCATAAATTGGTATCGTGGAATAGCTAAAGAGAAACCACTTTTAGGAGATCCTATTTATCCCATTACGCCAGATTCTATTGATCAAGCTTTACAACTAACCCGATATGCGTTTTTACTATGGTTAGGACTAGCAATATTTTTAATACCTTAGTTATCTCCTTATCTCGTTCCCAGTCTCTGACTGGGAATGCTATCACAGAGGCTCTGCCTCTACTATTATTGAAGGCAGAGCCTTCTAGCATTCATTCCCACACAGAGTATGGGAACGAGAAAGCTCTGCCTCTGCTGTTATTGAAGGCAGAGCCTTCTGGAATTCATTCCCATACAGAGTATGGGAACGAGAAACGAGAAATCACCAATTTATCTCGTTCCCAGTCTCTGACTGGGAATGCTATCACAGAGGCTCTGCCTCTACTATTATTGAAGGCAGAGCCTTCTAGTATTCATTCCCACACAGAGTATGGGAACGAGAAAGCTCTGCCTCTGCTGTTATTGAAGGCAGAGCCTTCTGGAATTCATTCCCATACAGAGTATGGGAACGAGAAACGAGAAATCACCAATTACCAATTACCTATCACCTATCACCAATTACCAATCTTATGTCTACTAAAGTAGTTGAAATTCTCTCATCAGAAGAACTGCGTCGGACATTAACTCGTATGGCTTCTCAGATTATAGAAAGAACACGAGATTTATCTCAGTTGTTACTTCTGGGTATTCACACTAGAGGAGTACCATTAGCTTATTCATTAGCTCGTCAAATAGAAATTCTCGAAGATGTCAACGTTTCTGTAGGCTCTTTAGATATTACATTTTATCGTGATGATCTTGATAAAATCGGCTTGAGAACTCCAGAAAAAACCGATATTCCATTTGATTTGACCGGAAAAACAGTGGTACTTGTAGATGATGTCATTTTTAAAGGTAGAACTATTCGTGCTGCTTTAAATGCCGTGAATGAATATGGTAGACCAGAGGTAATTCGTTTAGCTGTATTAGTAGATAGAGGTCATCGGGAGTTACCAATTCATCCAGATTTTGTTGGTAAAAAGTTACCCACAGCGAAAGAGGAAATTGTCAAAGTTTATCTACAAGATAGTGATGGACGAGACGCTGTGGAGTTAATTAGTAATTGAAATTAACTTTTTTAGACAATTAAACATAAGATGGGCAGGCTAGAAGCCCACCCCACAATTAATATTTTAATCTTGTGGGGTGGGCATCCTGCCTGCCCTAGTCAACAGGGATACCTTATTTACTTCTCCCATAAATCGGGTATTTGGAAACAATCACCAAGAACTAACTAGCGAGGCTGAACCTTCAACCCCCGACGTTCTAAGATTTGCCGTACCTGGGGACTGGGTGTGTAATTA
>B570J14230_10000751_pt1 | contig 13122 bp, 10 predicted proteins | sample LakMenepilimnion_3_FD_14230 | JGI IMG/M metagenome (IMG submission 14230) | reverse complement strand
GTGGCTTAGGTCGTTCGGTTCGTGGAGATTCCTCCATTGACTTAACTACCAGAGGCGCAGCTGTTAGGGCTGAAACTAAAGATTTAGCAGCTACTTCATCGAGTAGCAAAATGTTGGCAAGTGATTTCTCTTTTACTGCGCCATCAGCGCCAAAATCTGCAGTTGTTGCAACGCGCTTGCCATCAACGCTAAGTAGGCGTGCGTTAAAGCCTAATTCGCATTTAGCGGTTAGATCCCACCAAGCTGATGAAATAAAAGCCATGCGCTCGCGTTCTTTTTCTACGATTAACCGAGTTGCAACAGATTGCACACGGCCGGCCGAGATGCGGGGCATAACTTTTTTCCAGAGAACTGGCGATAATCGATAACCAAAGAGTCGATCTAGAACACGGCGGGTTTCTTGAGCATCGATTAAGTCATAATCAAGGTCGCGAGTATTTTCTACGGCGCTTTGAATTGCCTCTTTAGTAATTTCATTGAAAACCATTCGCTTGATTGGAATCTTTGGCTCGAGCACTTCAACTAAGTGCCAGGCAATAGCTTCACCTTCGCGGTCTTCATCGGTTGCCAGAATTAGCTCTTCGGCATCTTTCATCAACGCCTTAAGTTCAGCAACTTTCGCTTTTTTATCTGGATTGATTACATAAAGCGGCGCGAAATCTTCTTCAATGTTTACGCCTTCTTTAGCCCAAGCTATTTTTTTGTACTCTTTAGGAATATCGGCTGCGCGCTGAGGTAGATCGCGAATATGGCCGACGCTAGCCTCGACGATGTAATCATCGCCAAGGTAGCCGCCTATTTTGCGTGCTTTAGCCGGTGATTCAACTATCACTAGCTTCTTTAATTCACGCGCCATTAATTTCCTAAGTTAGCTCTGGGGAAAAGCTGAAGTTAGCCGATTAGGTATTAGTAAGTAATCGAAGTCGATTGACGACGATTACGAACAAGGGCTGCAACAATTACTAGTGCTGCGACTATACCTATCAAAGTGCTGGTGCTTTCGCGACCACCAAGTGCCATTCCAACAATTGCTGGAGTGATTAATAGACCTACTAAGTTCATAACCTTGATTAATGGGTTAATTGCAGGTCCAGCTGTGTCCTTGAATGGATCGCCAACTGTGTCACCAACGATGGTTGCGGTGTGTGCATCAGAACCTTTACCGCCGTAATTTCCATCTTCAACCATCTTCTTAGCGTTATCCCAAGCTCCGCCTGAGTTAGATAAGAAGACAGCCATAAGAGTTCCGGTGCCAATTGCGCCAGCTAAGTAAGCACCTAGTGCTCCTACGCCAAGACCGAAACCAACTGCGATCGGTGCCATAACAGCGAGTAGACCAGGTGTTGCAAGTTCACGTAATGAATCGCGAGTACAGATATCAACAACGCGACCGTATTCAGGCTTTTCAGTGCCCTTCATAATTCCTGGGTGTAGTTTGAATTGGTTACGAACTTCCATAACTACCGCACCAGCTGCACGAGAAACTGCGTTCACTGCTAGACCTGAGAAGAGGAATACAACCGCAGCACCAATGATTAGACCTACTAGGTTGCGTGGGTCGGCAACATCGAGAATGCCTTGGAATTGCAGATTTGTAACTAGATCCACTGTTGTTGATCCAGCTTCAACTACTGCCAATTTAATTGCATCGGTAAAGGCTCCGAATAGCGCAGTTGCTGCAAGTACTGCAGTTGCGATTGCGATTCCCTTAGTGATTGCCTTTGTGGTATTTCCAACTGCATCAAGTGAAGTAAGAATTTGTGCGCCTTCGCCCTTAACATCTCCAGACATTTCAGCAATGCCTTGTGCGTTATCTGAGATCGGTCCGAAGGTATCCATTGCCACGATTACACCAACAGTTGTTAGCAAACCAGTTCCGGCCAATGCGATCGCTAGAAGTGAAAGCACAATTGAACCGCCACCTAACATGAAGGCACCGAATACTGCAGTTGCAATTAGCAACGCGCTGTATACCGCTGACTCGAAACCAACTGAAATACCAGCCAAAATAACGGTTGCGGCGCCAGTTTGTGATGAAGCAGCAACGTCATTTACTGGACGCTTTCCAACTTCAGTGAAGTAACCAGTTAGCAACTGAATTGCAGCAGCTAAACCGATACCGATTAGAACTGCGCCCATCGCCAAGATGCGAGGGTTGGTATCGCCGAACTCGCTAATTTTCTCAGGAGCTAAGCCGAGCAATTCGCTAAAGCTACCTGGCAAGTAAGTAAATGTTGCAAGCGCTGTAAGTACTGCGCTGATGATTGCAGATAAGAAGAATGAGCGGTTGATTGCAGTCATTGCGTTCTTATCTGATGGGCGCAAACGAGTAAGGAAGATTCCGATTACCGCAGTGACGATACCAATAGCTGGAACGATCAATGGATAAACCAAACCGGCGTCACCGAATCCAGCTTTTCCAAGAATTAATGCAGCAACAAGTGTTACGGCGTAAGACTCGAATAAGTCAGCGGCCATACCGGCACAGTCACCAACATTGTCGCCGACGTTATCTGCAATAGTTGCAGGGTTACGTGGGTCATCTTCTGGAATACCTTTTTCAACTTTACCTACTAGGTCAGCTCCAACGTCGGCTGCCTTTGTGAAGATACCGCCGCCAACGCGCATAAACATCGCGAGCATTGCAGCACCAAAACCAAAACCTTCAAGAACTGCTGGAGCTTGATCGCGGTAGATAATCACAACTAGTGATGCTCCTACCAAACCAAGACCAACGGTTGTCATACCAACAACGCCACCAGTGCGGAATGCGATCTGCACTGCACGCTCTGCATTCTTCTGACGAGCGGCTTCAGCTACGCGCACGTTTGCGCGAACTGCCAGCCACATACCGTTGTATCCAACTAGTGCGCTAAATGCTGCACCTAGCAAGAAGAAGATTGAGCGACCGATACGAATATCAGTTTCTCCTGGGAGTGCAAAAAGAAGTACGAAAACGATCGCGACGAAATAGGAAAGAGTGCGGAACTGGCGAGCTAAATAAGCTGCGGCTCCTTCTTGAACTGCACCTGCGATTTCCTTCATCTTTTCGGTGCCCTCGCCTTGCGCCAAAACTTGAGCACGAAGCGCATAAGCGATTCCGAGTGCGACAAGTGAGATGGCTAGAACTACATAAACGTAGGTGAGGTTTGTTCCGGTTACTTGCACGAGTGAGGCGTTTGCCCGCATCTTGTCTCCTCCGTTGGAGAGTCAGGGGGCGCTATTTGCCCACAAAGTTGCCTGAGTTTACGCATAACCCCCTACCAATTGGCAAATACACCTATCTATTAGTGCATTTTTGAGAACAGATCGCCTCAGATTTACTCGAGTAAGCGTAACTATTGGAACGAGGGGCACCGAGCGACTAGGGTCTAGCCCTATGAACTTCGGAACCCTCTTTGATGCCAACTCGGTAGTTACTACCTTGGGCTTGATCGGAGTTCTGGGCATCATTTTCATGGAGACTGGCCTTTTAATCGGGCTGGTTTTCCCAGGTGGCGAAGTTGTTTTTCTGGCAGGCATGGCAGCCTCGAAAGCTGGCACAGATATTTTGGGCGAAGCCAAGTTATCTGCACCCCTTCTATTCCTGCTAGCTCCCGTCGCCGCGATTGTTGGTGGCGAGGTTGGTTATTGGTTCGGCAAAAAGTATGGCCGCAAGTTTTTTGAGCGGCCAGATAGCCGATTCTTCAATCAAAAAATGGTTCGTACAGTTGAAAAGTGGCTGAATAAATATGGACCTCGAAAAGCTTTAGTTTTTGGTCGCTTCATTCCTTTTGCCAGAACTTTGTTAAATCCTATGTGCGGTGTTGTGCAATTAGATCGAAGAACATTTTCTACCTGGAATGCAATCGGCGGAATTATCTGGACCCAAGTAGCAATGGGGATTGGTTACTTATTAGGCGATGTACTTAGCGAATCAGCGAACTACTACCTTTACGGAGTAGTCGGAATCATTGTGTTAATTTCATTGGTTCCAATGATCATTGAAATTTTTAGAGAATGGCGCACTAAGCACCACTTGTCATAAACCTAGGTAATTAAAGTCCTAAATCTGTTAACTGATAAGCCGCGCGATACTCAAACCCAGCTTCATCAATTTTTGGTTTTGCGCCACGTTCAACAATTACTGCAACGCCAACAACAATTGCGCCAGCTTCTTGCAACGCTTCAACTGCAGTTAATACTGAACCGCCGGTAGTTGAAGTATCTTCAACTGCTAATACGCGACGACCTTTTACATCTGGTCCTTCGATGCGACGTTGTAACCCGTGTGCTTTTTCGGCCTTGCGAACTACAAACGAATCAAGTTTGCGTCCTTGTTGCGCCGCGACATGCATCATCGCAGTTGCAACTGGGTCAGCACCTAGTGTTAAGCCGCCGACTGCTTCGTAATCTAAATCTTTTGTCAGTTCAAGCATTACCGCACCAACCAGAGGTGCTGCTACAGAATCAAGAGTTACCCGGCGCAAATCAACGTAATAATCTGCCTCTTTGCCCGATGACAAAATCACTTTGCCGTGCACGACAGCCTTGTTCAGGATCTCTTCTCGGAGAATTTCGTGTGAGTTCATGTCCGTACCTTACCTAACTGATTGAAATCACCTACATTTGCCGTTATGGAAACCGACCGCTTAGAAATTGCACGGCTTTATCACCGCTTTGGTTTTGGCCCACGCCCTGGTGAGTTTAAAGCTGCTTTAGCCAATGGTCTAAGTGCCACAAAAACCGCACTTTTAAGCGTACCTGCCGTTGATTCAGGGGCTGCCAAAGTAGCTGAACCAAATATCAAAAATTTAGGTGTTCGCCCTGACCAAAAAACTAATGCATTGATTGAATTCAGTATTGCGCTACGTCAGCAGATAAAAGATCTACCACTTTGGTGGCTTGATCGTATGGCTCTTTCAGATCACGCACTTACTGAACGTATGACTTGGTTCTGGCATGGACATTGGGCAACTGCCATCGGAAAACTAAATCATGCTTATCCGATGTACCTGCAGAACCAAACTTTGCGCAAGTATGCACTTGGAAATTTTGGTGAGATGACATCTGCCATGTTAAATGATGGCGCGCTGCAGTTCTGGTTAGATGGCGGTGAGAATACGGCCAAATCTCCAAATGAAAATTTAGCTCGAGAGTTGATGGAGTTATTTACCCTTGGAGTTAATCGATATACCGAAACAGATGTACGTGAACTATCACGAGCGCTAACCGGATATCAGATTGAACGCTCTTCTGGAAAAGTAACTTTTAATGCTAAGAGATTTGACTCGAATATTAAAACAATCTTAGGTTCCTCAACTACTTTCAATGGTAAAAGCGCCGCTGCTCATTTGGTAAGTCAAAACGATTGCGCTAAATTTATAGCAGAACGCATCTGGTTCCGATTTATCTCGAGCCAATTACCGGTTGAATCTGCTGCTCAACTCGAAGCGGCATTTACTACCCGAGACACTTCTAAATTAGTTGCCGCGATAACTGATTCAGCAATCTTGAGCAACCCAAATTATTCAATAGTGAAGGCGCCGGTTGAATGGTTTATAGGTGTTGCTAGATTTTTGAATTTAACGCCATCTGCATTAAAAACTCCAGCACAACTGCTGGCTTATCTAGATAAGTTGGCTCAGGTGCCATTTAATCCACCTAATGTTGGTGGCTGGCCAACCGATGAATCTTGGCTAAGTTCAGCTAGCGCGCAAACTCGCATTCAATTCGCAGCTTGGTTGATAAAACAGGCGGATTTAACTACCTTGACAGCAATTGAGCCGAATAAGCGCATTGCTTGGTTGCAAGATGAATTAGGAATTCTGGCATTTAGCGGTCGTACGCGGATAGCTTTAAATGGCGTCAAAACAAACCCAGCCCAATTACTGCAATTAGCAATTTGCAGTCCAGAATATGTAGTTAGCGTATAGGAGACTGCAAATGGATACATTAACTAGACGTAAGTTCTTGCAACTATCTGGTGCTGCTGCAGTTGGTGCGGCTGCTCCACTATTAACAATGGAAGACATCGCTCACGCTGCGCAAACGCGACCACTTCCATTGGGTACGCCAATTTTAATTATGGTTACTCTTTACGGTGGCAACGATGGCCTCAACACTGTTGTTCCATATACCGATTCGCTTTACTACTCATTACGGCCAGATATTTCATATTCCGCTGACAAAGTTTTAAAACTTGATGATCAATTAGGTTTAAATCCAGCAATGACCGGCATCAAAACTATGTGGGATCAAAAGAAAGTTGCAATAGTTCGCGGTGTTGGTTATCCAAAACCAGATCGTTCGCACTTTACCTCTATGGCAATTTGGCAAAGTGGTGCACCGATTACCAAGTTAAACAGTGGTTGGTTGGGGCGTTGGGTTGAGTCACAACAAGTAGATCCAATGTTGGCTATTAGTTTAGGTTCCGTATTGCCACCACTTCTGGCTGGCGAAAAGCGATCAGGTTCTGCGCTGCCATTAGGCGGCTTAGTAATTCCAACTGGCACGTTTGCCAAAGATTGTCAGAAGCTGGCCAAGGCTGCCTCAAGTGATAACAAGTTGATGGCAGCTGCAGCAACTTCAATGCGCACACTTTTTAGCGTTTCAAATACGATCACGCCGGTTCTTAAGATGCCAGCACCGGTTGCCGATGATCTACCGACAGTAAATGGTGGCAATGCTGGCGGAGATTCAAATCTCGCCCAACAACTAGATGTAGTCGCCAAACTCATTGCTGCAGGCTCTCCTACGCGGGTTTGGTCGGTTTCCCTCGGCGGTTTTGATACCCACGCAAATGAAGCAAATGCTCAAGCAGCACTTCTTGGCACAGTTTCAACTGCACTTTCTAGATTCGCAAGCCAGATGAAAAATACTCCGCGCGGTAAAGATATTGTCACCATGGTTTACTCCGAATTTGGCCGTCGAGTACAGGGAAATGCTTCTCAAGGCACCGATCATGGAACTGCAGGTCCGGTATTTTTAATCGGTGATCGCGTCAAAGGTGGTTTCTATGGCGAGCAACCATCGCTCTCTAAATTAATCAACGGTGACTTAGCGGTAACTACAGATTTCCGCGATATTTATGCCGCAGTTTTGGAAGATGTTTTGAAATCGCCAGCCGAAAAAGTCTTGACTGGCTGGAAAACCAAGGGCCAGTACTTCTAACTACTTCTCTTCTTCGTAGAGAATTACTGGTTGTTTCTTGCGCGCAACTAATCCCTTGGGTGGATTAGCTTCAATAAGTGCATCAACTTCGATTCGCAACTTGGCGACCTCGAGTGCCATATTAGCCATTGCTGATTCCAGTTCGATTATTCGTTTAATGCCTGCGTGATTAATTCCTTCGCCTACTAAACGTTGCACCATTCGCAGGGATGCAATATCTCGCAACGAATATCTGCGGTTGCGGCCACTGGTTCGATCAGGTGAAACTAATCCCATGCGATCGTATTGACGTAAGGTTTGCGGATGCATGCCAGATAATTCGGCCGCAACTGAAATTACATAAACGCCGGCATCATCATCGGGCAGATTCTTATCATTTTCAATGTTCATAAGTTTGCCTTACTGTTAAATTCGGCTCGAACATCTTCGCCTTCAGTTGCGCTGGCAAAATTCTTTAGTGCCTCTTCACTTTTTTGATCAAGTCGTTTAGGAACTTGCACTTCTACTGTGACTAATAAATCTCCTGTTGTGCCAGTCTTGGTAACTCCACGGCCTTTTACGCGTAAAACCCGGCCATTTGAGGTGCCTGGCGCCAAGCGCACAGTTACATCATCGCCGGTAAGAGTTGGAACTTTAATATCTGCACCAAGGGCAGCTTCGGGAAAGGTAACTGGCAAAGTAATTGTTAAGTTCTCACCTTTACGTGCAAAAACAGAGTGCGGCTTTACATGTAAGAGAATGAATAAATCGCCGGGGCCAGCTTCACCTGGTGCGCCTTTACCTTTAACACGAATCTTTGCTCCATCATTAACGCCAACTGGTACTCGCGCAGTAATGTTTTGAGCTGGTCCGCCATCGGTTGAAAGTCGCAGATCTAAAGTGGTTCCAAAGATAGATTCTTTAAAAGTAATGGTGGCTTCGGTTTGTAGATCTTGACCTTTGCGTGGCCCACGTCGCCCACCACCAAAGAGATTCGCGAAAATATCTTGTGGGTTACCGCCACTAAAAATGTCGCCAAAATCGCCACCTTGGAAATTTCCGCCACCCATCGGTGCGCGCATTCCGCCTTTTTCATAAAGCGAACGAGCTTCATCATATTCTGCGCGTTTTTTGTCATCGCCTAAAATGTCATACGCTTCAGAAACAGCCTTGAACTGTTCCTCGAGTTTTACATCGCCTTTGTTTTTATCTGGGTGTAACTCGCGGGCAAGTGAACGATACTTCTTTTTAATCTCGTCGGCAGGCGCGTTCTTTGATACGCCCAGGATTTTATAGAAATCCTTTTCGTATAAGTCACGCGCTGCCATTGGTTATTCTCCCGCCGGATCTGTCACTGCGACACTTGCTGGTCGCAAAATGCGCTCTTTGAACTTATAGCCAGATTGCAAAATCTTGCTGGCAGTAGGTACTAAGACATCGGCAGAAGTTTCATGCATCAGCGCATCATGAATCTGTGGATCAAACTCGGTACCGGCTTCGCCGAACTTTTCTAGCCCGATACGTGAAGTAATGGAATTTAGTTGATCAGCGATAGCCTTAAATCCACCAGTTAGCTCTTCGTGCTCAGCTGCTCTATCAAGCCCATCTAATAGGGGTAATAGCTCATTTAGCACAGAGGCAATTGCGATTTCTGAAGCAACTGCACGGTCGCGCTCAACTCGTTTGCGGTAATTGGCGTACTCAGCTTGTAGGCGTTGTAAGTCAGCAGTCATCACAGCAAGCGGGTCAATTTCTTGACCCGCTTCTGGATTTTCAATACCAACTTCTTCTAAAGCCGGCTCGATATTCTCTTGAGTTTCTGAAGTCAATTACTTTCCTTCATCCACAATCTCGGCATCTTCCACGCCATCTTCGTTAGGTGTTGCAGCACCTTCGGTTGCAGCTGCTGCATAAAGTGCGGCGCCTAGCGCTTGGCTGACAGTTGCAACTTTTTCAGTTGCCGCCTTGATTGCTTCAAGATCGCTACCTTCTAGAGCGCTCTTTAGAACAGCAAGTTCGGTTTCGGTTTCAGCCTTCTTTTCAGCAGCTTCGCCTTCAGTAAACTTATCTTCATTATCCTTCAAGAACTTTTCAGTTTGGTAAAGAAGTGAATCTCCGTTGTTGCGGATCTCTGCTTCTTCTTTACGCTTACGATCTTCTTCAGCGTGCGATTCGGCATCCTTCATCATGCGATCAATCTCTTCTTTAGAAAGAGATGAACCACCGGTGATAGTCATCTTCTGCTCTTTGCCGGTACCAAGATCTTTAGCTGATACGTGCACGATGCCGTTAGCATCAATATCGAAAGCAACTTCAATCTGCGGAACTCCGCGTGGAGCAGGTGGTAGACCGGTTAGTTCGAACATGCCGAGCTTCTTGTTATAAGCCGCCATTTCGCGTTCGCCTTGGAACACCTGGATCTGCACAGCTGGTTGATTATCATCAGCAGTTGTAAAGATTTCACTGCGCTTTGTCGGAATAGTTGTATTGCGCTCGATCAACTTGGTCATAACGCCACCCTTAGTTTCGATACCAAGAGATAGTGGTGTCACATCGAGAAGTAGAACATCCTTAACTTCACCCTTTAAAACACCAGCTTGAAGCGCAGCGCCTACGGCAACTACTTCATCAGGGTTTACGCCCTTATTTGGCTCTTTTCCGCCAGTAAGTTCGCGAACTAGATCAACAACTGCTGGCATACGAGTTGAACCACCAACAAGAACGACGTGATCGATATCTGCAATTGGAATTCCAGCATCTTTTAGAACCGCTTGGAATGGCTTCTTGCAGCGATCTAGTAGATCAGCAGTTAGTGATTGGAACTGCGCGCGAGTAATTGTTTCATCTAGGAACAATGGATTCTTCTCGGCATCAACAGTGATGTAAGGCAAGTTAATTGATGCTTGCTGTGACGATGAAAGTTCGATCTTTGCTTTTTCAGCCGCTTCACGAACACGTTGCATCGCCATCTTATCTTTTGCTAAATCAATACCTGATTGTGCAGCAAATGTCTTTACTAGGTGTTGCACAAGTGCATCATCCCAATCATCGCCGCCAAGATTGTTATCGCCGTTAGTTGCTTTAACTTCAACAACGCCATCGCCAATTTCAAGTAGTGATACGTCGAAAGTTCCGCCACCTAAGTCGAAAACAAGAATTGTTTGTTCTTGATCGCCTTTATCAAGACCGTATGCAAGTGCTGCAGATGTTGGCTCGTTAATAATACGAAGCACATTTAGGCCGGCAATTTCGCCAGCTTCTTTGGTTGCTTGGCGCTGTGCGTCGTTGAAGTATGCCGGTACGGTAATAACCGCATCAGTTACGGTTTCGCCAAGATATGCCTCGGCATCGCGCTTTAGCTTTTGTAGAACGCGTGCTGAAATTTCTTGCGCAGTGTATTTCTTACCGTCGATATCAATAGTCCAGTTAGTACCCATGTGGCGCTTAACTGAACGAATGGTGCGATCAACATTTGTTACCGACTGACGCTTTGCAACTTCACCGACTAGTACTTCGCCGTTTTTAGCAAAAGCCACAATCGATGGAGTCGTACGTGCACCTTCGGCGTTGGCGATAACCGCTGGTTCGCCGCCTTCTAGAACGGAAACACAGCTGTTGGTGGTTCCTAGATCGATTCCTACTGCTCTGGCCATCTTCATTGCTCCAATTTCTACTTATCTATTTACGCTTATTTGGGCCTTTTCCTGACCCCAGGCTCCGCTTATCAGCGGGACATGAGTCGATCATACCCAAATACTTGAGTCGGGGCGACTCAGGTTTCCATAGGGTGTAACCCACAGCCCTAGAAACTTATTCCCGCGCAATTTTCCCTTTACCCTGATCCACATGACGCTAACGCTCGCTCTAATGATCATTGCCTACGGCATCACGGTCGCAGCCCTAACCCTGTTGGCAGTTCGGGTTCGCCAATTAATAGGTATTTATAAAAAAGGCGCAGCTGACCCAACCCGTAGCGGCAATCGCGGCGCTCGTCTTAAAAACACCTTAAAAGAAACGCTTGGCCACACCAAGATGCTTAATTTCACCGGTACTGGAATTGCACACTGGTTTGTCATGATCGGTTTCGGCGCATTATTCGGAACGCTGGTTCAAGCTTATTTCTTAATTGTTAATCAACGTTGGGCGATTCCGGTAATCGGACATTTCTGGCCCTATGAATATTTCGTTGAGTTAATTACTTGGCTTACTGGAATCGGAATTGTTGCTTTAATACTTATCCGCCAATTCACTCGCTTCTTTCATAAGGGACGCACCTCTCGGTTCTTAGGTTCTGGAAACTGGAAGGCGTACTACGTCGAAGCCACAATTCTGGCAATCGTATTTTGTGTTATCGCATTGCGTGGTCTTGAAGGCGCGCTCTCTGAAGAAACAACGCGCAATCGTCATTACATAACCACTTGGTGGATTGCCGAAATGTTTAAAGAATTATCGCTCGGCCAAATTACAACTTCGATTCAAGTAATCGCCGCAATTAAAATCTTTATCTCAATGCTCTGGTTTGTAGTTATCGCTTCTAACTTCACGATGGGTGTTGCTTGGCATCGATTCTTGGCACCATTTAACATTTTCTTTAAGCGCAATGCCGACGGCAAGAACTCACTTGGTCCGTTGCCTGAAATGTTGTCGCACGGCAAGCCAGTTAACTTTGAAGATCCAGCCGAAGATGATGTCTTTGGTCTCGGAAATCGGGGCGACATTTCTTGGAAAGGTCTACTCGACATGACTTCATGTACCGAGTGTGGACGTTGCCAATCGCAATGCCCTGCTTGGCACACTGATAAACCGCTATCGCCAAAGCTATTGATTATGGCTATGCGCGATCACGCCATGTCTAAGGTCGTGGAAAATGAAGTATTAGTTGGCGAGAATGCCCCGATTTCACTTGATGTGCTTTGGTCTTGCACTACTTGCGGTGCCTGTGTAAATGAATGTCCGGTAGATATTGAACATGTCGATCACATTGTTAACATGCGCCGCTTCCAAGTTTTGGTTGAATCAGAATTTCCAACTGAACTTGGTGGAACTTTCCGTAATTTAGAAAAGGCGGGCAATCCTTGGGGTGCTAATCGCAACGATCGCGAAGCCTGGATTGCAGAATGTGATTTCCCAATTAAAGTTGTTGAAGGCGTCTTGCCTGATGAAGTTGAATACCTATTCTGGGTTGGTTGCGCCGGTGCTTACGAAGAACGCGCTAAGAAAACAACAAAGGCTGTTGCCGAATTACTTCACATGGCCGGCGTTAATTTCGCAGTTCTAGGAAAACGTGAAACCTGTACCGGCGACCCTGCTCGTCGCAGCGGAAATGAATTCTTGTATCAGATTCTTTCGCGCGAAAATATCGATACTTTTAATGAAGTATTTGCTAACCGCGATGTTTCAAAAGGAAATAAAAAGATTGTTGTAACTTGCCCTCATTGCTTTACAACGATTGGTAGAGATTACGCCCAAAGTGGTTTTGAGTTAACGATGATTCACCACACTCAATTGTTAAATCAGCTGGTGCGTGAAAAGAAATTAATCCCGGTTAATAAAGCAACTACCTCTCTGACTTATCACGATCCTTGTTACTTGGGTCGTCACAACGAGATTTATCAACCGCCACGCGAGTTACTCAATGCAACTGGTGTGAAAGTTACCGAGATGCCACGTAATCAAGAGCGTTCCTTCTGTTGCGGCGCAGGTGGCGGTCGTATGTGGATGGAAGAAAAAATTGGTGAACGCATCAATTTGAGCCGCGTCGATGAAGCTATTGCTACCGGTGTCGATGAAGTCGCAGTTGCCTGCCCGTTCTGCCGCGTGATGGTTACCGACGGCATGACTGCGCGCGAATCAGATGTAGAAGTCTTAGATGTCGCTCAGGCCCTTCTGCGAGCGGTAAAGCCACAGCCTCAATCGAGTCTATCCTCAGATAATTCTCAGGTGTCCTAAGGATCCTTCTCTTAAGCCACGTTGGGTGGCCCAGGTGAAAAT
>B570J14230_10000749_pt1 | contig 13137 bp, 14 predicted proteins | sample LakMenepilimnion_3_FD_14230 | JGI IMG/M metagenome (IMG submission 14230) | reverse complement strand
TCTACTCACATTAGTTTTTAGAAGAGTAACCCGGATTGGAAAAACACTTTTAGTAATGGACACATTAGGACTTGCAGTTGCCACTATTTCAGGTGCACACTTGGCATTGCAACAGGATGTGTCATGGCATGCCGCAATAATTCTGGGAGTAATCACAGCGGTAACTGGTGGGTTATTACGTGATGTGCTCTGTCAATTGGAGCCAGTATTACTTCACCGTGAAACTATCGGAACATCTTCATTAATAGGAGCCGTAGTTTTCGTTGCCCTGCGGCAGGGTGATTTAGAGTTAAATATTGCCGCTTTGATTGGGGCACTTGTTGTGATTGCCACCCGAATACTTTCAATCTACTTTGATCTNCACTTGCCAAAATTTAACTCAGGTAAAAAGGCTTAAACTGGCTAAAGTTTTAGGAAGTAATTAGACAGGTAGGATTGCTAGATGGTGATTAGGGCAGCAAAGGAACATCCAGGCTACTCAGAGTTTGATCGCGCCAGATTTCTAGATGAACCGGCAAAACGTGGTGGTCGAACTGAGTTTGCTAGAGATCGCGCCAGAATTATTCACTCCTTTGCACTTCGCCGCTTAGCTGCAAAAACTCAGGTTGCAGTTCCATGGGCAACAGATTTTCCAAGAACTCGTCTTTCTCACTCACTTGAGTGCGCCCAAGTTGGTCGTGAGTTAGGAGCAGCATTAGGAGCAGACCCAGATTTAATGGAGGGTGCATGTTTAGCTCATGACATTGGACATCCTCCCTTTGGTCACAATGGTGAAGAGGTTTTAAATCAAATCGCTAACTCCTGTGGCGGGTTTGAAGGAAATGCCCAAAGTATTAGATTGCTAATTAGATTAGAGGCCAAAACAGTATTACCAGATGGAAAATCAATTGGTTTGAATTTAACTAGAGCCTCACTTGATGCTGCTACTAAATACCCATGGACTCGTGCGGTGAATGCTCGAAAGTTTGGTATTTATGAGGATGATTTAGAAATATTTAATTGGTATCGAAGTGGTGTTGAATCTGGAAAAACCTCTATGGAAGCACAAATCATGGATTGGTCAGATGACATTGCATATAGCGTTCATGACTTAGAGGACTCATTAGTTTCAGGTCAAATTAAATTAGATCAGTTAAATACTGATCTACCAAAACTTTTTCAAGTTGCACAAAATATGTATTTGGCAGATATCACAGAACCTGAGGCAGAAAATGCCCTTAGCAATCTTCAACAATTATCCTGTTGGCCAAGATATTACGATGGCACTCATCGCTCACTTGCCAGGTTAAAGGATTTAGCGAGCCAATTAATTGGCAGATTTGCCCAAGCAGCAGAGGTTGCAACGCAAGGTGAGTATGGTGATGGTGATTTAACAAGATATAACGCAAATCTAGTTGTGCCAAGGGCGCAACGAGTTGAGGTTGCACTTCTTAAATCAATGGCAGGCCATTATGTAATCAATGCAAGGCAATCTCAGATTCGCTACGCAGAACAACAAAAATTAATCACTGAGTTAGTTGAGGCAATATTAGAGAGCGCCCCAGATACCTTAGAGAGTTTCTTCTTACAGGATTGGCAAAGAGCACAATCTGATCAAGCACGTCTTCGGGTAGTTATCGACCAGGTGGCCTCTTTGACCGATCCTGGTGCAGTTGCCCTGCACGCCCGCTTAGTTAACAAGGGTTAATTACTGTTGTTGGATTTGAAACTAGGATAGGACTTATGGCCGGGCGAATTAAAGATGAGGATGTTACATACATCCGGGATCACTCACCGATAGATGATGTGGTGGCTGATTATGTTCAATTAAAAAATGCCGGTGGCGGACAGAAAAAAGGGTTGTGTCCATTTCATGATGAGAAGAGTCCCTCCTTTCATGTGACGCCAAGTAAGGGATATTTCCACTGCTTTGGCTGCCAGGTGGGTGGGGATGTAATCGCCTTCATTATGAAGTTAGAACATTTAACCTTCACCGAAACAGTTGAAAGATTAGCTGATCGAATTGGTTACACACTCAGATATGAATCAGGTGGATCAACCACCACACCTTCTATTAATCGATCACGATTGGTGGCTGCAAATACCGCTGCCTCAATTTTTTATCAGGAACAACTGCAACTGCCAGCGGCTCAGATTGGCCGAGATTTTTTAACTAAACGAGGTTTTGATCGAGATGCTGCAAAACAATTTAATGTTGGTTACGCACCAGATGAGTGGGATGGCCTTTATAAACATCTTAAAGGAAAAGGCTTTACCGATGAGGAGTTAAATCTTGCAGGCCTAGTTAAAGAGGGCACCAAGGGAATGATTGATCGTTACCGAAACCGATTGATCTGGCCGGTAAAAGATATTTCCGGTGATGTGGTTGGTTTTGGTGCTAGAAAGTTAGCAAGTGATGAGGTTGATACTGGGCCAAAGTATTTAAACTCACCGGAGACTCCTGTTTATAAGAAAAACCAGATTCTTTATGGATTAGATATGGCAAAAAAAGAGATCTCCAAAAATCGTCAAGTGGTAATTGTTGAGGGTTATACCGATGTAATGGCAGCTCATATTGCAGGAGTAAGTACAGCGGTTGCAACCTGCGGAACTGCATTTGGTGATGAACACATCAGAATTATTAGAAGATTATTAATGGATGCAGATGCATTCCGTGGTGAGGTTATCTTTACCTTTGATGGTGATGCAGCCGGTCAAAAGGCTGCACTTCGTGCATTTGAAGATGATCAAAAGTTTGTTGCACAAACATTTGTGGCAGTTGAACCAAATGGCATGGATCCATGTGAGTTGCGCCAAGCCCATGGTGATGATGCAGTTCGCAATTTAATTGCTCGGCGCGTGCCATTGTTTGAGTTTGCGATTAAATCAGTGATTGCCAATTACGACATCACAGCAGCTGAAGGCCGAGTCAATGCTTTAAACCAAGTAGCGCCTTTGATTGGCAAAATTAGAGATGCCTCATTACGGCCAGAGTATGTTCGATTATTGGCTGGATGGCTTGGTATGGAGGTTGATATTGTTTCAACTGCAGTTAAGCGAAGTGGTGGATCAAGTGCTGCGCCAAGTGAGCGAAAAGTTAATCTAACCGATCCCATCCTAGTTTTAGAGCGAGAGGTCTTAAAGGTTAAATTACAACTTCCACAACTTGCTCATAGCTGGGTTGATTTAGAGCCAACCGCCTTTTCATTTGCGTTATATGATCAATTACGAAAGTTAATTGATGCTCAAGAAGTTTTTAATATCCAGGAGTTAATTGAATCATCCGATACAGATGAGCTTAAATCATTAGTTACAGAGTTAACAGTTGAACCAATTAGAACCGATGGTGAGGTCTCTGATCGGTATATCACCAGTATTTTTGCAAGATTGCGTGAAGTTGCACTTAGCCGATCAATTGCAGAGATTAAATCCACGCTGCAACGATTAAATCCAGTTGAAAATGATGCGCAGTATCAGGAGATTTTTGGCGAGTTAGTTGGCATGGAGGCAGCCCGCCGAGTGCAAAAAGAGTTAGCGCTAGGGGAGAGTTAAACTCAAAATAGGGCTAAGTTTGAGCGGGTTTAAAAATTCGATACTATTTGCCCTCACCAATCTTTAATTAGATTGATGTATTCCCTGATAGCTCAATTGGCAGAGCAGCCGGCTGTTAACCGGCAGGTTCTTGGTTCGAGTCCAAGTCAGGGAGCATGGCGCTATATCGAGTAAAGGTCTCACTACCTGATCGTCCGGGCTCATTGGGCGCAGTTGCATCTGCCATTGGTTTTGCAGGTGGAGATATTCGCGGATTAGTTGTGTTGCGAAGTGAGGATGGTCGAGGAATTGATGACATTACTATCGCAGTTCCAGGAAGTGATCCAACAGATTTAGTAAATGTTTTAACCTCGATCGGTGGCGTTGAGGTTATCTCAATTACCCCAGTTGATTAATACTTAACTGCTTTTAATTGCTCGGCTGATTGTTCTGGCTCCAAATCCATAATAAAAGCACCCATCGCAGATTCTGATCCTGATAGATACTTTAATTTTCCTGGTTGGCGCCTGACTGAAACTATTTGCCAATGCAATCTCATGCTATCTCGGCCAGTGTTAACTGGTGCTTGATACCAGGAGGCGATATACGCCATTTCAATTCCAAAGACTGCATCTAATCTAGTTAGCGCCTCTTTTGCGATTGGGGCAAATAATTGTGATTGCGCCTCATCTAATTCACTCATCGATGCAACACCACGCTTTGGCGCAATATGGATCTCAAATGGATAACGAGCTGCATATGGCACAAATGCAATCCACTCAGAGTTTTCGCAAATAATCCGTTTCTTATCTTTCATCTCCCGGGCAATCACATCATCTAGTAAAACTCTGCCACTCTTTTTTAGGTGGGCATCTGCTGCTTGCAACATCTTCTCAACTCTTGGCGGCACAAAAGAGTATGCATAAATCTGCCCATGCGGATGTGACAAGGTCACACCAACCTCTTCACCTCTATTTTCAAATGGGAAGATATGTTCAACATAGGAGAGTTTTGAAAGTGCTGCATCTCGATCCTTCCAAGCCTCCAAAACTGTTCTTATTTGGTTCTCACTTAAGGATGCAAAGCTTGCGCCATGTTTGCTTGTGTAACAAACAACCTCACATGCTCCAGCTGAGTCAGCATTTGGAGTTTGGATTCCAACTACCGCAGGCATTCGCCAATTTGCATCTGGTGTTGAAAGAGCAGGAGAGCGATTGGTAAAGACAACTACCTCATAATCTTTATCTGGAATTTCAGTTAACTTCTCACCACTACTTGCACACAAAGGACATAACTCCTTTGGTGGCAGAAATACTCGGTGTTGACGGTGGGATGCAACAGCCACCCACTCATTTAGTAATGGGTCAAGGCGCAGGTGACCAATGCCAGGTTGTGATTTCTCATCACGATTATCTTTTGCATCTCGTGTGATCTGGCTACTGTCGTAATAAAAAATATCTCGGCCATCAGAAAGTTTTAATTCAGATCGAAAGACTCCGCCTGGTAATTGTTTGGCCATAATGGGCAAGCGTAGTCGAAAGAATTAGTGCTTTATTTGTTTTGCGCAGCTATCTGTTGGTTTTTTAGTAGTTGTTGGCTTTGGGGTAGGAGTAGGTGGTGGCAAAACTGGACCTTGCACCAAATTGATTGAAAGTGGCAGCAGATTATCTGCATGTGTTTTGGAGATATCAACATAATTCAATGTGCCAGCAGTTACGCCAGCTGGCAATCCTTCAATACTTAACTCCCATCGACCGCTAGCAGAGCGGGTGGCAGTTTGCTTCTTAACCTTCACATTTGTGTCTAGTGGACGAAATACCACAGTTCCAGTTACAACTGGTGTGCCAATACTTCTAAAGACCTCAACATTTATCAGCACTGGTTTATTTGTATCCGTAGTTGCAACCGAGATTAAATTCATATTTGTCGGCTCATTAATCGGCATCATATCTACCGCCTCTGGCTGCCATTTACCTTTGATAAGTGAAAGGAAGTTTTCAGGGGAGCCTCTAAAAACATTTAGGTCAAGCCGTGAACTTGCCACACCGTACTTCTTGCCAATTCCACAGGATGAGTACTGCCAGATCTGCCATTGTGATGAACAATTTGCAGTGCTCCAAGAGTGAACAAAGCAACCAATACTTGTTCGCTGTCCTGGTTGTGAGATTGGATCTGCTGGATTAATTCCATAATGAGCAAGCCATAAAGGATATTGACGCAAGGTCTCACTTCTTGCCATCGCCATCTCTAGGAACTGCGCATAAGAGTAAAGAAATGGTTTACGACCAGTTTTTTCTTCAACTGTTTGCAGCCAAGTCTCTGCCCATAGAGTTACCAAACTTCGTGGCATAGTTTTTATGCAATTTCCGTTGCTGCTTTTCTTAACGCAGTTATTCTCTAAATCAAGGGCTAGTGGTAAATCTCTTTCGTTATAACCACCAAGGGAGGCAAGTCGCCAAATAACTTTTTGTGCTTGAGCTTTGGCATCTCTAATTACATAAGCCTCATCTGTGCTATTTGGTAGATATGCAAAGTGATACATACCGGTGTATAGACCTGCTGCCTGGGCTGCATTTCGATCACCAACTAACCACCTCATAGTTTCAATATCTGCTTTTTCCTGCGCATCTGAGCCTTTGATTAATACAAAGCGCATTCCAGCATCAAACATTTTCTTAAAATCAATTGGTTGATCATTTGGATGCTGCCATCTGCTTACATCTGAGCCTTGAATTCTGCCACCGGTTAACTTGCTAGTTTGCTCGGTAATAAAAAGAGCATCGGTGGTAGCAAAAGTTTTTGAGTTATCTACTTTGTAATTTGCAGCCTTTGAAAGTGTTTTTTTCTTACCTACAACAACTTGGGCTCGATACTGTCCCTCTGCCTTAATTGCAGTTGCAACTGTTGTAATTTTCCAAGCACCAGATGCGCTGGCAGTTACCTTAAGTGGCGTATCTTTCCAGGTAATTCCGTCAAAACTTTGAATACTCACAGCACCCTTTGCAGCAGGCTTTATCTGGCCATAAAAAGTTACTAATGATTCACCCGCATTTGGTGTGCTTTCAACTTGAAATGAAAGTGAAGTTTTTGCGGTCGCGCTATTTGCAGTTGGAGTCAGGCCAGTACTAAAAACTACTAACGCAATCAGCAGATATAACTTTTTCACCTCTCTATTATTGTGGGTGAAATGCCAAAAACCGTTCTAATTGCTTCATTTAAAGCTTGAGTGTGGGATGGATTACGAGTTTGCTTAAAATCATGTGAGTTTGCAAACTTCTGACTATCAGCAAAATCTAAGATTAACTCATTGTTTTGATAGGAAACCAATCTGGCATCAAAATAAGCAAGCCAGGTAATTCGATCCTTTTCTAGCAAAAGGTCTAGGACCTCATTCCACCTAGCTTTGATCTGATCTAATTCCATTACTTTAAATTAAGAAGCCGTAAGCGATCAGACCAATCAATAAGCCAACTGAAAGCATTTTGGTAATCTTCTTTAGTAGTAAATTTCTAGCAGCTGGAATAAAAGTCATTCCAAATCCAATTAATCCAGAAATAATTAAGAGTGAGCTTTTGGCAAAATTCTGGTCATTTCCAGTTTGATATCGCAGATTGATTAAGCCCATAGCCAATATTGCATAGGAGCCGAAACGGTAATTATTTATTGGGTTCATTTTTTCGCAATCCTTAGTGAGTGCATGCCGCCATCAATGCTAAGGGTAGTGCCGGTAATTGAGGTTTGAAGTGGACTTGCCAAGAAAAGTATGGCATTTGCAATTTCAGTAGGTGAAATCAATCTACCCATTGGCTGTCTTGCCTCTAATGCAACTCTGGCCGCATTTGCATCATCTGATAAATCAAGAAGTTTTTTAATCCAAGGTGTATCTGTTGTTGCAGGATTTACCGCATTTACTCTAATGCCATCAGAGAGGTGATCTGTTGCCATTGCTAAAGTTAAGGTGAGGACCGCTCCCTTTGATGCACTATATGCAGCACGATTTGGAAGTCCATCTGTTGCTGCAATTGATGCTGTGTTAACAATGGCTGCGTGCTTAGAGTTTCGAAGTAGCGGGATTGCTAATTTAGAGACTCTGGCAGTGCCGATCACATTTATGTTTAGTACTCGCTGCCATACTTCATCACTTTCATGTTCAACAGTTGTTAAAGATCCAATTCCAGCGTTATTGATCAAAATATCTAAGGTTGAACTTGATTTCTTAAACTCTTCAAATGCAGAGACCACAGATTGAGCATCTCCGATGTCGCACTTAATAAATTTTGCGTGTGGGCTCATTTGTCCTTGATTTAAATCAAAGCCATAAACAGTTGCACCTTTTTCAGCTAAGGCTTTTGCAACCTCAAGGCCAATTCCGGAGCCTGCGCCAGTAACAATGGCGGTAAGGGAGGTGAACTCTTTACTCATAACTCAAATCCGATCTGCTATCTCAATAGGCGAACAGTATTCACTATTCCAACACGCTCCTATACTATTGTGAATATGGTCCTTAATGGCGAATTAATAATAAAAATTAGGCAAATTGTCTCTGCCTTAGAAATCACTCTTTACGCATGAGTCATTTAGCGGTAATNCAAACTGCAAATCAGCCATACAANTTGGTCAAAGAGATTAATGGCAAGTACTTTGAGATTGAAAAAATTGATTCATTATCTGATGCGCTAACACTTAGGCTCTCTGAGTTTCGAAAAGCTTTTGATGCTGCAGGCAGTAAAGAGGTCAGGGTAAATTAGTTGCACCAGTTGCCGCAGATACTGAAGTGTGGGGAGCCGGAGTTACCTACCAACGCTCTCGAGATGCTCGTAAAGAGGAGAGCGGAATTCCAGATGTTTACCAATTAGTTTATGAAGCAGACCGGCCTGAACTATTTTTCAAAGCCACAGCTCGTAGAACTGTTGGCCATCTTGGCTTGGTTGGAATTCGCGAAGATGCACTTACCTCAGTACCTGAGCCAGAGGTGGCAATTGTTATAAATAAATTTGGTGAGTTAATTGGCATGAGTATTTGTAATGATATGACCTCAAGAAATATCGAGGGTGAAAATCCACTTTATCTTTCACAGGCAAAAATTTACTTCGGCTCAAATGCACTCGGCCCAATGATTCGTCCCATCTGGGAGATTATTGACCACAATGCGTTAGATATTTATGCAAAGATTGAAAGAGGCGGCTCAGTTGTTTGGCAGGCAGAGACCTCACTTAAATCATTAAATAGATCATTTGATGATTTGATTGAATACTTATTTAAGTGCCAACATTTTCCAGTTGGTGTGATCCTTTCAACTGGAACTGGGATTGTTCCACCACTTGATATTTCATTAGTGGCAGGAGATGAGGTAACGATTACAGTTGATCAAATTGGCACATTGATAAATAAGGTTAGTTTGACTCCTGAAGATATAAATGAACGGATGAAATAATGTCCGAACATGTGGTCTGGACACAATGGGATGATTTAAATGTGCCAGCTAATTTTAAAAAATTATCGCCGATAAATACGCCAGCTGAGACTGGTGATTTATCAGAGGTTACATTTTATGTACCAACATATATGGGCGGATACCCAGCACTTGAGTTGAGTAAGAAAATGCCTAAGTTACAGGTCTTACAGGTTCCAAATGCTGGCTATGACGATGCTCTTGATTACCTACGCCCCGGAATCACATTGTGTAACGGCAGAGGAATCCATAATGATTCAACCGCTGAGTTAGCAGTTGGTTTAACTATCGCATCATTACGCGGCTTTGTTGAGTTTGTTAGAAATCAAGATCAAGGTGAATGGGTAAATCGAAACCATAAATCAATAAATGATTGCAAAATCGGAATTGTTGGTTATGGTTCAATTGGAAGCACAATCGCTAAAATGCTTTCAGGTTTTACTGTTGAAATTGTGCCCTTTACGCAAAGTGGGCGAGATAACACATATCCAATTACTCAACTTGATTCACATCTACCAACTCTTGATGTGGTGATTTTAATTTTGCCATTAACTAAAGAGAGTAGACATCTTTTTGATGCCCGAAGACTTGCACTAATGAAAGATGATTCTTTATTAGTAAATATGGCTCGCGGGCCAGTTGTTGATACCGAAGCACTTATCAAAGAGCTTAACTCCGGAAGAATTACCGCTGCATTAGATGTAACAGACCCTGAACCATTGCCAAAGGATCATCCATTGTGGAGAGCAAAGGGAGTTTTAATATCACCACATGTTGGTGGAAACTCCAATGCTTTTGAAAAACGGGCCAAAGCCTTAATCGAATCTCAGTTGAAATTATTGGCGGAGGGAAAACCGCTTAATAACGTAATTACCATTGGCAGTTAATTTCACAAGTCATTTCTACTAAAAATAAGCGGGCCTGCTTTATTTCCGGTGGCGGTGTTATTGTTAGCACCTGCTATACAGATTGATAAATACCAGATCAGGCCAAGCTAGCTGAAAGGATAATGATGGCGATTAGTGTCGAAGTTTTTGATTCAAGGCTAAATCAATTAGGTGAAGGACCAACCTCATCAGGTGCTGGAAATAATGATGTTGCATGGGTAGATATTTATGGACGTGTTGTTCGATCAAAGAATTTAATTACAGGCAAGATTGGTGAGTATAAAACTGCCGAAGATGTTGGTTTTCAAATTCCAAGACGCGCGGGCGGAGATATTTTAGGAACCGCAAATGGTCCAGTATTACGAGATCTTGATGGCACGCTGCACTTACTTCCAACCCGTGAGATGGCAGATGGTTATAAAGAGAAAAATGTTTTACGTTGGAATGATGCAAAGGTTTCACCAGATGGCAATCTATTTCTTGGCACAATGGCATACGCCAATCAAAGCAATGAAGGCTCCTTTTATCGCTTAAGCGCTGATGGTAAAAAACTAGATCGTTTGTTTGGTGAGGTTGGAATATCTAACGGTATGGATTGGTCGGTTGACCTAACAAAGATGTTTTATATCGATACCTTGGCGATGAGTGTTGATCTCTTTGATTACAACAAAGGCGAGATTTCAAACCGACGAAAGTTTATAAAGATTGAAGATGGGATGGGCTATCCAGATGGAATGTGTTCAGATACAGAGGATAATTTATGGGTGGCATTTTGGGCTGGATCTTGTGTGCGCGGATTTGATGGAAATACTGGAAAACAAATTGCTGAGATTAAATTGCCAGTTCAAAATATTACATCGTGCTGTTTTGCAGGTGAGAAGCTAGATAAGTTAATCATCACATCTGCGGTTGGAAATTTAGGAGATTTGCCAGATCTTGTTAATTACCCACAAACTGGATTTACCTTTATTGCCGAGCCTGGGGTGGTCGGTAAAAAAACTAATATGTTTGGTGCTTAATTGAGCACTGATCTTTTCACATTTGGTGAGGCGCTTTCGGTATTTATTACTGCAGATACTGAGTCTGTTCTTACCGCTAAAGATTATCGAAGAGTAACTGCAGGAGCTGAGGTAAATGTTTCAGTTGCAGTCTCTAGATTAGGTTTGAAATCTCAATTCTTCACAAGAATGGGCACAGACCAACTTGGCTCTGCAATGATAAAAGATATTGAAGATGAGGGCGTAGATGTCTCACTGATTAAGAGAGTTCGGCAATTTAGCGCAGCCATGGTTCGAAACCCAGGCCAGAGTGCACCAGTTGAAATTAGCTACCTTCGTAAAGGCTCAGCTGCATCAACCATCGAGCCAGCAGATATTTTAGATTCATACATTTCTCAAGCAAGATGGGTTCACACCACTGGAATTACCTGCGCAATCTCTCAAAGTGGAGCAGCTGCTGTAAAGCATGTACTTGAAAGAGCTGCTTCCTTGGGAATCAAATCTAGTTTTGATTTAAATCTAAGAAGAAAATTGTGGAGTGAGGATGAGGCAAGAAAGGTGCTATCACCACTTGCTAAAAATGTTGAGTTATTAATTGGCGGCGAGGATGAGTATCAGGTGGTCTTTGGATCGACAGACGCAAAAAAGGTTTTAGCCCAAGCAAATGATTTGGGATGCAAAATTGCAGTGATGACTAAGGGTGATCAAGTAATGAGATTTAGTATTGATGGTCAGTACCAAGAGTTAACGCCACCAAAGGTAGTAACTGTTGACCCAGTGGGCTCTGGTGATGCTTTTACCGGCGGCACAATTGCAGGATTATTAAGCGGAATGCAACCAAACCAAGCACTTGAGCAGGGAAGTATCTGTGGTGCGCTAGTTGCAAGTATGTTTGGGGACTGGACCGGGATTCCAACAGGGGTATCAGGTGTAATTGATAAGCAGATTGCGCAAAGTATTAGGGAGAGATCATGAAGACTAAAGAGAAGTTGATATCTGAAAAAATGATGACTTTAGTTAGATCAAACTCCCAAGAAGAAGGTGACGCGCTAGCCCAAGCACTAGTTGATGCTGGGGTAAAGGTTATTGAAATTACCTTAACTACACCGGGTGCATTAAAGATAATTAAGAAATTAGTTAAGAACAAAGGTTTATTAGTTGGTGCTGGCACAGTAAGAACAGTTAAAGATGTTAAAAAGGTTGCAGAGGTTGGCGCAAGCTTTATCGTCTCACCTGACACAAATGAGGATGTAATTGGTGCAACCAAACGCTTAAAGTTAGTTTCTATGCCAGGCGTATTAACTCCTAGTGAGGTTGGAATTGCATTAGATAGTGGCGCTGATATTTTGAAATTATTCCCAGCTTCAAGCTTTGGCCCTTCTTATCTAAAGAGTTTGCGGGACCCATTCCCAAATAATCTTTGGTGCCCAACGGGCGGCCTAACATTGGAATCAATTCCTAAGTGGTTTGAGGCAGGTGCTGACATGGTGGGCCTAGGTGGGCCAATCACAAAAGAGGGTGTTGGCTTAGTTGAAAAGAATGTAAATGCTTTCCGAAGTGCAATAAATCAGGCTGTAAGGTAATTTTTGATTATGAAGTTATCTGGCAAACACATTTTTGTAACTGGCGGGGCTAGTGGCATTGGGCAGGCCATTGTTAGGGATGCAACTGCTGAGGGTGCCAGCGTAAGTTTTATCGATATCAATAAAGCAGCTGGTGAGAAGTTAGCAAATGAATTATCTGCTGCAGGTCTTAATGTTTTATTTGTTGAGGCAAATGTGGCTGATTTTGATCAACTATCAAATGCTTTTGCCAAGGCGGTAAGTAAATTTGGTGATGTAACTGGAGTTGTAAACAACGCAGGTATGGCAATTCACTCTGATCCAGTTCTTATGACTGATAAAGAGTGGGATGAGTTTTTTGCAGTTGATATGAAGCCAGTCTGGTTAACCGCCAAATTAGCACTGCCTGCAATGCGTAAGGTGAAGAGTGGATCAATTGTAAATATCTGTTCAATTCATGGCCGTGCCACATTGCCAGGATTTTTTCCATATGGTGCTGCCAAAACTGCAGTACTTGGTTTAACTAGAAACTTAGCATTAGATGAAGGCAAGCATGAGATCCGCGTAAATGCAGTTTCTGCAGGATATGTACTTACCGATGGAATTAACAATTGGATTGGCAATGAAAAAAATGCCGCAGATGAGGCAAACCTAGTTCAACCACTTGGGCGAATGGGTAAGCCGAGTGAAATTGCCAAGGTTGTTACTTTCTTACTATCTGACAAAGC
>B570J14230_10000746_pt1 | contig 13175 bp, 8 predicted proteins | sample LakMenepilimnion_3_FD_14230 | JGI IMG/M metagenome (IMG submission 14230) | reverse complement strand
AGATATTCGAAAACGTGTCAAGCTCGGTTAGAAATGGACACGGAACGGCAAGGGAAACTGGAATCTTTCGAGGATGCCTTGTGGCGCGTTGGGCGTGAATATGGGACTATGGCAAGGGCGGACGATTCAAAGCGATTTCAGTCTATCGTCTCTCTATCAGGCCACTTGGCACGGCAATGCACAAGCGCAACAAATAAGCAGGTGCAAGCTACGTGCGATAGTCATGCCAACGGGTGATTCAAACGAGCGTTTGACATGGCGCGATACATTACTAGGTTGCTAAGGATTGGATTCAAACGGGCGTTTCATTCAAACGGGTGATTGAATTGCAAGTCACGTGCTAATGCAAGCTGGGTGCAGTAGGGGGGCGGGGGGAGTCGCATCCGGTGGTCAGCTGAAATGCCCATACGGTCCACTCGCCAAAGGAATTATTTTCCAACGGGCCTTGCATTATTTTGTTGACACGCGTTATCGGTATGATAAAATACAGGCATGTTGAAAAAGGGGGTTGCGCGAGATGACGGGAAGGTTTTTCTTAGATATAACAAAAAGTCTAAGAATGGTGAGTATTGGGTGACGATAAACCAATACATGGAGAGTATGGGCGCTGACTGGTTTGAGAGGAGGGCAATAATGGACCTGAATGTTGCAGAAAGAGAGAAAACAAAAGCAAGGGTAACGGAAGAGAAGGCAGAGAGGGCAAAGACAAAAGATGAGCGAGATCGAGTAAACAAAGAAAAACGAAGAGAAGAAAATAGAAAGTATCAAGAAAGGCGCAGGAGGGAAAATCCCAAAGAGAAGCAGGATATTGAAAGGAAATATCGCTTGAAGAACAAGGATAACGATGAGTATATTCAAAGGAGAAAAAAAAATCAACGCAGACATTACCTAAAAAAGAATGACGCTAAGATCAAGGCGCGTAAAGAGGCTAAGGCTATTAATGACGAGGCTGAACGTGTCGAGAAGATCAAACGTTTAGCTGAAAAGGCCAAGAAGAAAGAAGAGGCAGTATTGGCTAAGTCTTTACGTCCTAAGCGCGTTGTGTTGACGGCTGAGCAGCGCAAGGAGAATGAAAGACAGGGTAAGAGGAACTACAAGCATGTGCGTAGGGCAAGGATCAACAATTGTGAGGTTAAAGCTACTCCAATGGTTGTTGAAGAAGCTAGGAAGAGTGCTGGAGATTGCTGTTACTATTGCGGCAAAAAGTGCAAGCTAACCTTGGACCACTTTGACCCGCTGTCCAAGGGAGGTGCTCATTGCGTCTCAAACTTTGTATTTGCTTGCTTTTCATGCAATTCCAGAAAGCGTGACCTAGATCCATTTGAGTTTATGGAATCAAATCTGGCGATTAGCTTCTAGTTGAATTTTCAAAAATGCTAAAGGGGGCTTGTTTAGGATGCGGGCTGCATGTCGAGTAGGGCTTGACCTGTGGTTCGGATTCTATGCGTTTAATATGCTTGACAAGAATGCGTAATGTGCTACTTTGCGCGTGAACCATTGCGTGTTGCGTTGGTGATACTTTAATATAATTATGGCAAGTCCTGTATCTTACGATCTGCAAGGAATGGGTGGAGGCATTGTGCTTTCCACTGCGGCAACTACTTACACTGGCAAGATCCGCTGGATTCAGGTGGTCAATGACGCTGTGTTGGCTACTGTGGCTAGTGCGTCTGGGAGCATCACGGGTGCATCGAGGTTGCAAACTATTACCCTTCCTGCGGGCTTGGGTATTGGCGGTGACTTCAGTTCCGTGGTTCTCACATCCGGTGTGGTTGTTGTTTACTACGCGTAATGTCCCAGTTTGCCCAGAGTGGTAGCGCGATGGATGCTGCGATTGGCGAAGATGCTGATCGTTTCTTTGATCGCGTGAACCAAAGGCTTCAACTTAACCAACTCCAAGAGGGTGAGGTGAGGGAGTCTTTGAATGGGCGCATGGAAGGGTATTGGAAGCCACGGAAGAACGTGGTGAGTAGGACAGGTGCATTGACTACGGGAGGTTCTCCCTTGCAGTTGCCATTCTTGCTGACTGGAACAAGCGTCTTGATTACGGCAGCGTCAGTTACCGCTGGCGTTGTTACGCTTACAACTGGCTCTGCTCACGGACTAGCTCCGGGGGCAACGCTAAACATTGCTGGGATTGGCTACACGACTGGAAGCGATCCTAATGGGGTGTTTACTGCGGCGACGGCTTCGGCATCTACGATCACCTATGCGCTTGCCAGTGGGTCTGGGACATACACCGTTTCTGCCGTTGAGCCAATCTCTGAGGTAATTACGTCCACCTCAAAGGCAATCGCCTCGTCCTCACTCGCCACCAACGTAGTGACAATCACAATCACTGCTGGGCATGGGTTTGCCATCGACACTATTGGATACGGACTAATTGCTGGATTGACCTTTACTGGGACAGATCCAAATGGACTTAGGCTTTTGACTTACGCTTCAGCAACAACCATGACGTTCCCTGTTACGGCTGCAACTACGGCTGTTTCAGGTGCTGGCACGTTGTCACAAGCTCCGATCAACGACGATGCTGCCGCCAACGTCCTAGCTTCCTGCTTGTTCAGCGATCCAAACGACAGCAACAAAGAGTATGTGATTATTGCGCTGGATACTGTTGCTAAGAAGATCGACTTGGATGGTTACGCGATTACAGACATCCCGTATCCTGCTGGAGAAGCCCTTGGTGCTGACACTGACATGATTCAGGTGTTTGACAAGGTGATGCTGTTCCGTGAAGGACAACAAGCCTTGGAGTGGTATCCAAACGGAAGGCCAGTCATTTCCGCAAGTTCAAACGCCACGGCGAGTCCAAACACCGTTGTTACGGTGAATCTGCGTGAACACGGGCTAGTAGTGGGAACCTCGATTACTGTCGCGGGGCTTACTAACGGAACCCCACCCAGCGGGACATACACTGTTGCCACAGTAACTGGGCAAGACACGTTTACGTTCTTGGCTGCGAGCATTTCGACAAGCACTACATTTGGCGTTGCGGTTGCTACGGTTACAGATGGATTTACGCTATCTCCCGGTGGAGCTTACACCCAGCCACAAACTTTCAACATTCAAGCAAAAGATGTCGAGATTGTAAGCGGATTGGTAACTGCGACAGTTGCTGGTAACGTAACAATCAAACAAGGCGACATTATTATTGTGCGCCAAGCGGAAACTGTTGATTTTGCTGAAATGGTTGGAAAAGAATACCAAGTTGTGTCGGCAACCACAACGACGATTGCATGGTATGCTCCAGTTGGCGATTACAGCACGTCAAGCACCGATATTTTTGAGTTTGGTGGCAGATTCAGCGTAGGCGGTGGATTCATGCACCAACCGGGTGCACCGTGGGGTGTTCATTTCCAACGCCGCTTGTGGGTTCCGTTCTATTACGATCAATCTGGCGCGTATAACAACGTGACATACACTAGCCGCAAGATTACCGATGAAATATCTGTATCAGACATTCTAGACACTACTACGTTTGACCAGATCGAGAACCAATTCCGTGTCAGTGGTGGAACAGCAGACTTTGTTGTAGCAATGCACGGCTTCTATGACGACGGGTTGGTTGTCCTGAACAGGAATAGCCTTCATCTTGTTAAGGGGACGCTGGGAAGCCTTCTGGATGTCACCGTCAAGGAACTTACATCTGAGATTGGATGCCTAGCCCGCAAGTCTGTTGTCATGCGCGGTAACGCAATGCTCTTTTTGTCTGACGATGGCGTGTATGGGATTGAGTTCCTTAACGATTACAACCTGCGAGGCACTGAAGAACCGCTTTCCAAGAACATTCAGCCGTATATCGACCGTATCAACGCTGATTATGCCGACAAGGCAGTGGGGATCTTATTTGAAAATAGGTATTACCTTGCCGTTCCGCTTGATTCCATTCCGGGAGCTGGCGATTCCTACGGGAATAACGCTATTTTGGTGTATAACTTCCTAAACAAAGGATGGGAATCACTAGACACCTTTGGAGACTCTCGATTCTTAATCAAGGACTTTGTAATTGGCAGCGCAAGCGAGAGGAACAACATCTATGCGGTGACTTCCAATGGTGGATTGCATCAAATTGAAGCATCTGAAAGTTCCAATGACACTCTAAACGTGGATAACTCTGCTGCTATCGTGTCCCCGGCAATCAACGCAGCCCTTACAACCAGAGGATACGACCTCGGAACAATGGAACGCAAGCGGTTTACCGACGCACAGATCAACATCCAGTCCCTTCCCGGCCAGAACTCGGAATATGATATTGCGTTTGCAGCGGAAGATCCAGATGATGCTCAATCCATAGGCACAACGACCACTCTTCTTGGTGGGTTACTTACCCCCACCACGGTTACCGAGGCTGAAACAGCAAGCATCCGGTGTAGGTTGGGTGGCATCAGGGGCTTCACCGGAACAATGATCTTGACAAGGACCATAGGATCACCCAAGGTCAACTCAGTAAAGGTAGCTGGTTCAGTCACCAACAGACAAATCATTTCACAAAGATAAAGTATGGGAGCAATTGATACAAGTTACACCTTCACGGCTACTGACGTAATCACTAGCACGAAGATGAACAACATCCTCGATCAAAGCACAATGACGGCTACCGCCATTACTGGTGCAACTCTGTCGGTTACTGTGGGGGGTAAGTTGTTTGTATCCTCCGGTGGAATCACCTCCAATGAGATTGGTGCAAATGCTGTCACAACAACGGCGATTCTTGATGCGAATGTTACTACCGCAAAGATTGCAGATTCCAACGTTACTACGGCAAAGATTGCTAATTCTAATGTCACTACGGAAAAAATCTTAGACGCAAACGTAACCACTGCCAAGATTCTTGATGCAAACATTACCGCCCCTAAGCTGAACGGAGCGCAGACTGGGACTGCACCAATTTACGGGATTCGGGCATGGGTGAATTTTGATGGAACAACGGCAAATAACATTGTAGGAACTTATAATAGGGTTGCAACAACCGTAACAGTAACGACTACTGCTGACCACGGGTTAATTGTAGGCCACAAGGTGTATTTAGATTTCACATCAGGCTCAGCGGCTGACGGGGCTTTTGTTGTAACAGGTATTACCAGCAGCACTATTTTTACCGTAACACATATAACATCTGGAAATACAAGTGGAGCGGTTACATTAAATCGCAGGCTTATTAGGGCTTCTGGTAATGTCGCTAACGTCAGCACATTGGGGACTGGTCAATATGCTGTGAATTTTACAACCGCTCTTCCAGATGCCAACTATTCGCGATCTGGATTTGCCAACTGGACTGGGTCTGATGTAATTGGACTTGTTGGAGGAAATGCCTCAACAGCAACAACTGCACAATCTTGTGATATTTACGTAGCTAACTCTACAAATGGAAGCGTAATTGCCGTGCCAGTGGTAAACGTGATGTTTGTGGGATGAACCAGCATTGCTCCTAATAAATACAAACTTAGGAAAGGCAATAAAAATAAATTAAACAATAAAAATATGGGATTATTTTCTTCACCTAAGCTTCCAAAACCAGTCGATCCACTTGCGGTGGCAACCAAAGGGAAAAACAAAGGAACTAGCCTAGCCGGTAGGCAGGCTGGTTATCTTTTTGAAAATTACTATCCGACTGCAATTCCACTAGCACTCCAGACAAGTGCCGAGTATGGTCCCCAGTTCATGTCCCAAATGTTTGGGCAAACTGGTCAGTTCCTTGGTGGAGTTGGTGGTCAACCCGGACTAGAAGCCTTACAGCTTTCTACGGGACAACAAGCTGGAGAAACGCTAGGACAACTTCGCGAAGGCGAACTAGGTCAAATGACAGGTCAAGCTGGACTCACGCGAGGCTTGATGCAAGCAATGTCTCCAGAGCAAGCTGCCGTTGTTCAAGGATTTGCTACGGAAGCAGAGCGTTCCAGAGCAGCAGCACAAGGAGTCACTCCGCAAGAACAGCGTGGCTACGAGCAACAGTCGCGTGAGGGATTTCAAGCCGCAGGTAGACTTGGAGGTAATCGGAGCATTGTCAGCGAAGCGATGGGCCGTGAAGATGTCCTTGCTCGCAAACGTGCTGAAGCAGCACAGGCTGGTGGTCGATCATACGATGCGGCGCAGCAATTTTACACTCAGCCCGGATTGAGCTTGTTGGGACAAACCCCGCTTTCGTATCAAGCTGGTCAAAACACGCTTGGAATGGCGCTTACGGGAGGCCCGGCGTCTTCTGGTAATTTTGACTATAACGCGCCACTTGGTTTTGCTCAACAACGTGCTTCCGCGATGGATGCTTATAATATGGAAAAGTTTAAAGCAGAACAGCAACAAAAAGCAGGAATGATGGGGATGCTGGGCAAGGGAATTGGCCTTCTCGCAGCCCCGTTTACTGGTGGGTTGTCCGCTGGACTTGGGCTTTCTGGACTTGCTGGAGGAGCGGCTGGCGCGGCTGGACTTAGCGGAATGGGGCTATCAGCTGGCATGGGGTTAAGCGGCCTGTTTGGAGGAATCCCCAAGGCTACTCCAGTTTACTAACTTCACATAATTAAAATCATGGCACTTACGGGCGGGAATATCGGATTTACGGGGTATCAGCAACCAAATTATGCTGGTGTGGTTGAGGCGGCTGGATTGCCAATGCAAGCTATTGGTCAAGGGATTGCCCAAGCTCAGGACTACTTCAAGCAACAAGGCGAAAAGAAAAAGCTAATCAAGCAAAGCGACATTCAGATTGACGCTGCTTTGAAGCTGTTTCCTGATCTTGCGCCAACATTGCAAGGTGTTCGTGACCAAATCAAGGATGAGAACATTTCTCTAAATGAACGTGCAGACATTGCTGAGTCTGTTGCTGGGCTTGTCAACATGGGAACAAAGAAGATGCAGGCGGATGCTGAATTTGGACTTCGGAAGAGGCAGCTTGATATTGAAGAGGGACAAGGAATTCAATCTGCATTGATAAAGCAAGCCGAATTGCAAGCTGAGGCTCGTAAGCCCGGACCAATTACTGATGTTAATGTTCCCGGGGGAGTAATGCAAATGAGGCCGAATCCACAAACTGGAGTGCTTGAACCAATTCAAGTTGCAGGAATCCCGCAAGGAACCGGACTTGTGAATCTTGTAAAAGAACTTGAAGGGTTCAATCCAAATGCTTATGGGGATTACAAGCAAACAAGCGTTGGGTATGGGACAAAGGGAAAAGAAGGAGAGGTCTTAACTGAAGCACAAGCAACAGATAGGCTGAACACTGAACTTTTAGGTCACGCAAAAAGAATCGAACAAGCTGCCAAATTGAAGGGGGTGAAGCTGAATCAAAATCAATTTAACGCTCTTACTTCGTTTGATTTTAATACAGGTCGCGGTGCTGATTTGATTGAAAGATTTGGTGATAAGCCAGAAGAATTGGTATCCAAGATGCAGGAATATACTAAAGCCGGAGGAAAGGAGCTTCCCGGGCTAGTTAAGCGAAGAGGTGTAGAAGCGGCTTTGTTTCTGACTCCAACTGAAGGCTCCATTGGATTCAAACCAACAAAAACAGAAAAACAAGAAACCCCGATGACTGCCGTGCAAGTGCAAAATCTTGCGGCACAAGGATTTAAAGTAAATGCTAGACCACTTGCAGATGGTAGTTTCATGGTTAGCGGGACAGACATTGGCGGGCAGGCTGGAGAAACAATCGAAATGATTCCGGGTGAAGGAATGCGAATTGTTCGCGGCGGCGGTGGGGATAAAGCTGAAGCCGCAAAAAAAGCTCAAAAAGAACAATCGTTTGAAAGATCAAAAGCTATTATTGGATCTGCTTCAAAAATAATTCCTGAAATTCAATCCGTCCTATCAGCAAATCCTATTATTGCAAGGGGGCAGCAAACATTGGGCCAAGTCCTTCCTGCTGGAGAAGTTGGACGAATCGCATCGGATTTGGAGACTATCAGGGTCCAGACATCCAAAGAAGAAATCGGAAAGATGCGGGCTTCTTCCCCAACGGGGTCGGCAGGAGGAACTATTACTGAAAAAGAATGGCCCAAATTTGAAAACCGATTTGGTAAAATGGAAGTCGGGATGAATCCAAAGGATCTTGTGTCAAATGTCCAAAAGACCGCATTGAATCAATTTGAGTCTGTTAACGGAACTCCCGAAGATGTAATTAAACTCTTTAATGAAGGAAAGATTTCAAAACCAGTATTCGATGAATACTTAAAAGAATACAAACAAACGCGGGCAATTCTTGGTATTTTTGACAATGGAACTGGTGGTCCGGGAGATGACTGGACCAAATACAACTCAAATCTTTTGAGGTTCGATAAAGAAAAACAAAATCAACTCAGTCCCGAAGCTCAATCTTTACAGGATAGACTTGACGCATTGAAGGCCAATCAGTAACTGAATTAACATGTCAATCAAACTAATCTCTGAACTTGAGGGTCAAAAACAACAAGCCACTTCGGAATTTGAACTGCTAAGTAAGCAAGCGCAATCATTGTTTGATTCTGGCGATCAGCTTGGTGCGGCTAAAGCAACGCAAAAGGCACAGCAGTATGTTGATTTGGTAAACGAGGCTGATCTAGTGATTGGCAATCAGAAAGAGAACATTACAAGAAAACTTGCTGATGGATCTTTTTTGAGCGAGAGAGATCCCATGGAAGCCCCGCTGACGACTTCCGAAGGGATTGATACCAAGCTGGCCAAAGGATTATCAGCGGTTATTGGGCAACCAGTAAATATGCAATCAGAACTTGGATGGGAAGATCGAAAGAACCTAGCATTCTTAACCGACTCTTCTAAAGATGAATACCTAAAAGGAAAGTATGGCGAACCTAATGTAAAAACAATGAACGTTATGGGTAAGCCAGTAAGGCTTATCAATGATGGAAGCAGTTGGTTCCCCGTTGATCGTTATGATATGACATCAAAAGACTTCATGGATGTTATTGGTGAAATCGGACCAATGGTGGGTTCTATTGCTGGAGGAATTGGTGGAGCGGCGTTGTCCAAGACTCCTGCCGGAACGGCCATTGGAAGTGCTGCTGGATATACTGCTGCTGGAACGATTCAAGATTCTCTTGTTAAGGCAGTTCTTGGTGCTGGAGAAGGATTTGGCAACTCAATTATGCGTAGATCAACCGAAGCCATGATTGGGCTTCCAATTGAATATGGCGTTACTAAAATTGGCGGCGCACTACTTCGTGACGTTGCGACAATGAGAAAGGGTGCAGTTTCAGAAAGGACAAAACTAATTAACGAGGCTGGAGAGTTTCTTAGCAGAGAGGGTTATCCAACAAGCCTTGCGAGATTTGCCGGTGGAAGTGTTGAAAGCCAAGAAAAAATGCTTCGTGCTGCTCAAAATCTACCAAACTCCAAGATTGGTCAAGATCTTGCTTTTGGAGCGAAACGGTTTGCCACATTTATGGATGATAGCGTTTCAAAGCAAGCACTTCCAGATAGTCTTTATGAGCAGACCGTGAAGGCGGTAAAGGCCGACCGCGATCTTTATCTAAAACAAGTTGCGATTTCAGATAGTGCTACTGCCGAAACATTAAAAAGAAGCGCAAGCGAGGAAATGCAACGGCAAATGTATCAACCTAAGATTGATGAGGGGGCTGCTGCATTGTATTTGAGGGAATCGCTTGGAAAAGGCAAGGCTGTTGCGGAACAAGCCAAGAAAGACGTTTACGATTCTTTTTATCAAGAGGCTGACTCTATTGTAAGCGTAAACCCGATTGAGTTGGCTGAAAAAATTGAAAGGTCATTTTATGGCGGTGCATCAAGACCAGCGGAGATACAAAAAGTTATAAGCAATTTAAGGGCGAGGCCGCAAAATGCAAACAAGATTATTGATCTTCAAAAGCAAATTGACGGCGGGAAACTTTCGCCAGAAGCCGAGAGTATTACTCGCAGGAAAATCCAAGAACTTGAAGAAATTTCCGGTCCCCTTAGTGCTAGCCAACTAGATGAGCAGGTAAGAATCATCCGAGATCAAGCCCCATCTGGCCCAGTTGCTGGTAGTGGTGCAAACGAATTAAAAAGAGCATCAAGCACAGCGGAACGAGTAGTTACCCAATTTCGTGATGATGTTTATAAGAAACAAGGACTATATGATAAGTGGTCTGATGCTACCAACAAATATCAAAACTTTCTTGACTATACCCAAACTGACCTTGCTAAAGTTCTAGAAACTAAGCTGGGAAAAACAATGACTTCGGGCGACATTATGAAGGCCGCATACAAGTCACCGGAAGATACTAATTTAATCCTTTCGGTTATTAAAAGAGACGATCCAAAAAACTTCCCTGCATTTGAGCGTTCAATGCAAGAGTCTTACCTGAATAAGATTGGCCTAAATGGAAGGCAGCTTGGCTCTGGCGAAGGGTTTGATTTTGATGAGAGAATTGTAAGGGAGCTATTTGATTCTGGAACAGGAGTGAATGGGCAACGAATGGTTGGCAAGTTGAAAGATTTGCAGTCTTACTTCAAAGCTCAAAAACTCGACCCATCTAAAATTACGTTTGATGACCTAAAGCAACTTGAGGGGGTTGTGTCTCAAGACGCAATTAAAGAGATAAAGTTCTCCATTGCCAACAGAATATCGAATCAGCAAAAGGCCGAGAAACTTGGGCGCAACGTTTTGATTAAGGACGTTCTGAATGGACACAAAGAGTCAATAACCAGAGGCGAGTTCCCTAGAGCGTTGTATGATGCTGAACCAGCACAAGTGAAAAAGGTGTTCTCTAAACTTAATCCGGCTGAACAAAAGGCAATTCGAGAAGATTTTGCTGAACACGTATTTTCTCGTTACCCCGGCGATCCTGATTCAACGGTAATGAGATTGCAGCTTTGGGATGGTGATCGTTTTCTTAAAGACGTTGCCGCAAATCCAAAGTTAAAACAAAACATGGAGATTGCACTGGGTGAGGATTTTGTTAATAGGATGACGGCTGCGTCCCGTCTTACCGAGGCTACTAAAACAGTCTCGAACGGAGCTGGAATTCGTCCTACTGGTGTTGTTACAGAGAAAGGGGCTAGGGGATTTATTCCTATTGGTCCAGTTTTGAATTCAATTGGAACTCGCGCAACAGCGGCAATGTATAGGGCTGGGTCATTATTTCCTCTTCTTGGGAAAATGGCTCAAAGGGAACTCACGCAAGAACAATTCCAAAGAGAAACGTCAAAAGCGTTGGGAACGGCATTGCTTACCGCTAATGGCATTCAAGCCACATTGCAAACTGGCAAGTATGATCCTGAATGGTCGCGTCGTCTTGGGCAGACCCTTGGAACAGCATCTAAGGATTCGATTGATTACGCTAAGGCGTTTGGGTATGGAACGAAATTTTAATAAATGCGTTGCGTTTCTTGAAAGTAAAGGCTAAGAACTCCAAGTGACTTCGGAACCAGAACCAATTGATCCAAACAAAAAGCTGAAGGCCGATTACGTTGACGAGCGAGAAGACAAGTCTGCGTGGTTTCTTGAGGTCAAGGAACGTGCGAAGCTCTCTCCGGGCAACTGCGTCGAACACTACGCCCCAAACAAGGCTGCAATGGCCCTGTGGCTAGCCGCACAAGGCGCGAGGATAACCGATATCCAAAAGAAGACGGGACTCGGCAGAGAGACCATCAGGGGCTTACAATGGCGTCATAACGACACGCTGGAGACAAAGCGCAAGGAGTTCTCGATGCGATACGCAATCGCAGCTCAGGATTACACGGATTTGCTTTTTGAGCGGTCCCAACAACTGTTTGATAATCCAGAAGAGCTTGCCAAGATTAGTCCTGACAAGCTGGCGGTGACGGTAGGTATCCTTACCGACAAGGCAGCGCAACTTACTGGCATGGCGTCTTCAATCGTGGAACATCGCAAGGGGGCAAGTATTGATGATGCCGCCAAAATGATCTTTGACGCAAAAGCTCGTATTGCCAGCAAGATTAAGGAAAGCTCGATTGAGGCTGAAATCATCAACGAATAAATAAAGTGCTAAAGTGGACAGAACATCCAATCCTAGCTGTTCCCACAGATGAGGAAATAGCATATATGAATGCTGGAGAGTTGATGGAGTTTCATCAGATTCGTGAAGAAGCTATTCGAAACGCGGCAAAAGACCCGTTTAGATATGGATGGAAGTTTGAAAACTGGAAAAAGCTAGAGCAATGCCTTGAGACAAGAAACGAAGCACTTATTAGCGGTGGAAATCGCAGTTCAAAAACTCAAGTAGGGGCATACTTTGTAGTTAAAGCTGCCATTGAGAATCCAAACTCAGATATTTTCTGTTTCGCTCAGAATGCAGAGGTTTCAATCCGACAACAGCAAGCCGCGGTTTATGACTGGATGCCAGCGGAATTTAAAAGCAAACAAACAAGTCAAAACACATATCTTTCTTATTCAAGAAAGAATGGATGGACTGACAACTCTTTAATTCTACCAAATGGATCACGAATTTCGTTCAAAACATATGCTGCCTTCGCAAACAATCAAACCATTTTAGAAGGGGCGGAGCTTGGATCTAAAGAGGCAACATGGCTAAATATTGGGACTTGGTGCGACGAAATGCTTGGTGGTCCTGAATTGGTTGACACGTTAAGATTTCGATTGGCCACCAGAAATAGCAAGATGATGCTTACGTTCACTCCAATTTTTGGATATACTGAGCTAATAAAGCAATACCTTGATGGAGCTAAGGTTCTTGAAAGCAGGAAGGCGGAGTTGTTAAACGACGAAATTGTTCCAACGATCCTTGAATGCAAGAATATTAAAGGCACTATTCACTACTTTCACTCTCAAGATAATCCATTTGGTGGTTATGATCGGATAAAACAAACACTACTAGGGAAGACAAGAGAAGAGATTTTAATCAGAGCTTACGGGATACCAACAAAGGCAGCTGCTACTAAATTCCCCAAATTTAACAAGGTTGTCAACGTGGTAGCCCCAGATACCATTCCAACTAAAAACATCACGCGCTACCATATTATTGACCCTGCTGGAGCAAAGAACTGGTTCATGTGCTGGATTGCGATTGACGAAAGCGGAACATTCTGGGTTTACCGTGAGTGGCCGGGAGTTGACGTTGGTGACTGGGCGGAATGGAAAAGCGGCAAGTGGATGCCGGGGCCAGGAGCCAAGGGGCAAGGCTTTGGTATCCGTGACTACATTGAGGCAATCCAAGAAATGGAGGGCGACGAGGAGATCTTTGAACGATTGATCGACCCTCGTCTTG
>B570J14230_10000744_pt1 | contig 13194 bp, 12 predicted proteins | sample LakMenepilimnion_3_FD_14230 | JGI IMG/M metagenome (IMG submission 14230) | reverse complement strand
GCAGTTAAAAATTTATCTGCACGCAGATATTGATGCCCGAGCCAAACGTAGAGAGATTGAGATGTTGGAAGATTTGGCCACTAAGGATGTTGAGCAATCATTATCTAGACGAGATGAGATTGATTCGACACGAGCGGTATCGCCACTTGCTCAAGCTGAAGATGCAGCAGTGATTGACTCCACCCGCTTAACGTTAGATGAAGTAACTGATCAGATCTGGAAATGGCTTAAACAAAGAAATCTGTTGGGCCTGCCTACTATTGCAGTAATAGGTCGACCTAATGTTGGAAAATCAACATTAGTAAATCGAATGATTGGCCGCAGGGAAGCGATTGTTGAAGATACTCCAGGTGTTACTCGGGATCGAGTTAAGTATGAAGCNGAATGGAATGGCAGAAGATTCTTCTTAATTGATACTGGTGGGTGGGAAGTAAAACCAGAAGGTATATCTGAGAAAATTACTGCTGGAGCAGAAGCTGCAATTAGTGAAGCAGATTTGATTATGTTTGTTGTTGACACCCAGGTTGGTGCACTTGATGAGGATCAGTCTTTAGTCGATCTGTTAAGAAAAAGTGGCAAGAAAGTTTTATTAGTAGCAAATAAAATTGATAATGCAGAGGATGAGGCTGATGGCTACTCTCTGTGGAATCTAGGTTTGGGGGAGCCACGATTTGTGTCCGCTCTACACGGTCGAGGAAGCGGGGATTTGTTAGATCTACTAATTGAACAATTACCAGAGGTCGGCACCCAGCAAGTAGATGATGGATTTAGACGAGTGGCTTTAGTTGGTCGACCTAATGTTGGTAAATCTAGCTTACTAAATGCATTAGCTGGTTCTGCTAGATCTTTAGTTGATGATGCTGAAGGAACAACGCGAGATGCAGTTGATGAACTGATTGAGTTTGGTGGATCAACTTGGCGTTTTATAGACACCGCTGGAATTAGAAGGCGGGCACATCAAGCAAGTGGAACTGATTATTACGCATCTTTGAGAACACAGATTGCGCTAGAGCGATCAGAGGTAGCATTGATAATTTTTGATGCGTCACAGATTATTACCGAGCAAGATATAAGAATTGTCAGCATGGCAGATGAGGCTGGAAAGGCTTTAGTAATTGTTATGAATAAATGGGATTTAGTTGATGAAGAGCGACAATTGGTCTTAGATCGTGAAATAGACCGACAGCTTGAGCGCTATCCATGGGCGCAACGAGTAAATTTGTCTGCAAAGACTGGCTGGCATCGGGATCGATTAGCACCAGCACTTCGCACCGCTTTAGCTAGTTGGGAAAAACGAATTCCAACGGCCAAACTCAACGCCTTTTTGGGTGAGCTGGTTGGGGCAAATCCTCCACCTGTGCGATCAGGTAAGCAACCTAAGATTAAATTCGCCACTCAAGCCGGAACCTGTCCGCCTAAATTTGTTATCTTTGCCACCGAGTTCCTAGAAAGTGCCTACCGTCGCTTTATTGAGCGTAGGTTAAGAGAGGACTTTGGTTTCATTGGTACTCCGATAGAGGTGGCAGTTAAATTGAAAGATAGAGACAATGGTTAACATTCCCAATGCATTGACCTTGTTGCGAGCCTTAGGCGTTCCTGCTTTTTTATACCTCTTTCTAATCGCAGATCAGCCAGTTGCGGCATTCATAGTTATAGCAATTGGTGGTTTAACCGATTACTTAGATGGAAAATTGGCAAGAGCTCTAAATCAAAGTACTGAATTCGGTGCCAAATTTGATCCCGTAGTCGATCGCCTATACATAACTGCAGTTGTGTTAGCGCTAGCAAGTCGAGAGTACCTACCTTGGGCACTAGTGATTGCGATTTTAGCCAGAGATTTGATTATGGCGCTATTGGTGGCATATCAAAGAGTGAAAAGATTTGAATATGTGCAGGTATCTTTTTTAGGAAAGGCTGCAACCTTTAACCTGCTTTACGCNTTTCCCTTCCTACTCCTTAAAGATGTAAGCGCTATTGGGTCGGCTGCCTATATTCTTGGTTGGGCGTTTGCAATTTGGGGGATCGCACTATACTTCTACACAGCCTTTCAGTATCTGTTTAAAGCNNTNGTTTCTTCTAGATAGGGGAGTTATGTCGGCCGTTCCAGAAAATCTTCGCTACACCAAGGAACATGAGTGGGTTGAGGAGTTGGCTCCAAACAAATTTAGAGTTGGTATTACAGATTATGCACAATCTGCCCTGGGCGACATTGTTTATATCCAATTGCCAAAACTTTCAGCACAGGTTTTAGCCAATTCCGTTTGCGGAGAGGTGGAATCGACCAAGTCAGTCTCTGAGATATACGCACCAATAACTGGAAAAATCGTATCTGTTAACGCTAGCTTAGAGAGCAATCCTGAGATTATTAATACCGATCCCTATGGAAAAGGGTGGATAGTTGAGATCGAGATAAGTCAGGCTACCCTTTCTGAATCCTTACTTTCTGCTGCTGATTATCAAAATTTGACCGCTTGACCGGCACATCTGTTAGTAATAGTGTCAGCCTTTAGTTTAACTTAACCATAGGGGGAATTTGTGGCCGATAAGGTAACTCCGCCTAATGATCTAACCTCGACCTTAAATTTACGGCAGTTGCGTTCAATTCCGGGAAGTATGGCATCTGAGGAGTTATATAAATCTTTATCCGCAGAGCAACAGCAAGTGGTTAATGCTCTATCTGATGGCGTCGGTATTTTGCTGGTATTAAAGGGTGCTGGAGTTGGCGGCAGGTACCTCTTGGATGCAATGGAGACAAAGGTCGGACGCGATATAAATAATGAAATTTGTTTAGATGATATTACAGTTTCACGCTCACATGCATTGATTACAAAGAGTAATGGTCAGTACTTCATTAAGGATCTAGGAAGTTTAAATGGTACTTATTTAAATGCGATCTCTGTCCGAGATACAGCGATTACATCTGGCGATGAAATTCAGATCGGTAAGTATCACTTGACGCTTTTTGTTGGGCATAAAAAATGAGTTTGCCAGCAAGAGCTTACTTAAGCATCGGCGAGGTGCTCTCTAAATTAAGAGCTGAGTTCTCTGATATCACTATCTCTAAGATTAGATTTTTAGAGTCAGAAGGCTTAATTGAGCCACAACGAACCCCAAGTGGCTATCGTAAATTTACAAATGCAGATCTGGAGCGGTTGCGCTTTGTTTTATTGGCTCAACGTGATCAATACCTACCTCTTAAAGGTAATAAAAGAGAATCTTGATGCAATGGACCGAGGTTTAGTACCAGCAAAAAGCATCGGAGCAGTTGCAACCCCAAGACTTGCCTCTCAAGATGGTGTGTTAACTGCTGATCAATTTGCCAGTAACAATGACCTTAGATTGACACGATCTGAATTACTTGCGGCTTCAAACTTAAGTGATGACCAATTAACTGAGATCGAGTCCTATGGTCTGAATTGCAATAAGAGGCCGACACTATGACAGTGATGCACTGGCAGTTGCTAAAGCAGTTGCAGAGATTTCTGCTTATGGAATTGGTGCTAGACATTTAAGAGCATTTAAAACAGCAGCGGATCGAGAGATCGGTTTAGTTGAGCAAGTTACTACTCCATTACTTCGACAGAAAGGCTCTGAGGCTAAAGCCCGGGCTGAAGAGGTGGAGCGAGAGTTGGCTTCACTTTCAATTAGATTGCATGCTTCTTTGGTTCGTGCTGGCTTGCATCGAACAAAGTAATCGAACTAAGTAATCGAATAAAGTAATTGACTAATTAATGAGCAAGTACCATCCAGTTGAGGTTATGGGCGTTCGAGTTGAAATGCCATCAAATCAACCAATCGTCTTATTAAAAGAGTTAGATGGCGCAAGGTACTTACCAATCTGGTTAGGTGCGGTAGAGGCAACTGCAATCGCATTTGCACAGCAAGAAGTAATTCCACCAAGACCGTTAACTCATGATCTGTTTAAAGATGTATTAGGACAATTAGGAGCAAAGCTAAACACTGTTTACCTAACTGAGATCAAGGATGGGATTTTCTATGCCCAATTAAATTTCCAAGATGGACCGGCGGTTTCAGCCCGGCCAAGTGATGCCATCGCTTTGGCACTGCGGATTGGGGCACCGATACTAGCTAGCGAGCAACTGCTTGAGGATGCTGGGATTGAGATTCCAGACCAGGCCGAAGATGAGGTCGAACGCTTTAAGGAGTTCTTAGATCAGATAAAACCAGAAGATTTCCTTGGTTAAGTCCAACTCTTAACCTTTGGTTGAGGATTTTCGTGTCGATACCTACCGTAGCTAGTTATATCTTCTACAATTAAGCCCTCCCCATAGAATTGAGTCCCCATGAGCGCAAATACCGAAATCGGATATCGCGGTGCTACCGCATGTGTTGCTGCCGGAATTTCTTACCGCCAATTAGATTATTGGGCACGCACAGGTTTAGTTGAACCAGGTGTTAGGGGAGCTGCTGGCTCTGGCTCACAGCGACTATATGGCTTTAGAGATATTTTAGTTTTAAAAATAGTGAAACGTTTATTAGATACTGGTGTATCGCTGCAAAATATTAGAACTGCAGTTGAGCATTTAAGAGAGCGCGGTGTTTCAGATTTGGAAAGCATCACCCTGATGAGCGATGGTGCTTCAATTTATGAGTGCACTAGCGCAGATGAGATTGTAGATTTACTGCAGGGCGGCCAGGGAGTATTTGGCATTGCAATCGGTAAGGTCTGGACTGAGGTGGAAGGTTCGCTATCTACCTTGCAAGGGGAGAGTTTAACTGACGGCAGTTTGGTTGTTAGTGGCGAAACTAACGATGAGCTAGCCCAACGTAGAAAACTAAAAGGGGCCTAAACCAAATACCATTACTTCCCTAACTTATTGAATCGGGGAGTGGTGTCAGAAAGATCTAAGTTTGTCGACCGTCACATCGGTCCCAATGAGTATCAGATCAATACCATGCTCATGGAATTAGGTTATAAAGATCTAGATTCTTTCATCACTGCAGTTGTGCCAAAAAATATTCATATCAAAGGCGAGATAGAAAAGTCTTTACCAGTTGGGATTTCTGAAGTAGATGCGATTAATGAGATTTCTAAGATCGCAAGAAAAAATAAGGTATATAGATCTCTTATCGGCAATGGTTATTATGGAACCATTACGCCAGCAGTTATTCTAAGAAATGTTTTAGAAAATCCAGGTTGGTATACCGCATATACGCCTTACCAACCAGAGATAAGCCAAGGAAGATTAGAAGCTATTTTTTCATTTCAAACTGTAGTAACTGATCTAACAGGTTTGCAGATAGCGAATGCTTCTATGCTTGATGAGGCAACAGCGGCGGCAGAAGCAATGACTCTAGCTAGACGTGTATGGCAAGGAAGTGATGATGCTTGCATTTTAATTGATGCTCAATTACATCCACATGTTAAGGCTGTCATTCAAACTAGAGCAAAACCATTAAATATTAAAATAGTTGAGAGTACTTTTGCTGATAAAGACTTTGATAGTGAAATATTTGCTGCAATTATTGCGTATCCAGAAAGTACCGGCAGAGTTAAAGATTTGACGCAAATTATTGAGAAAGTTAAATCGAAACAAGCGTTAGCAATTGTTGATTGTGATTTATTGGCTCTAACCTTGTTTAAATCACCAGGGGAGTTTGGTGCAGACATTGCCATAGGTAGTGCACAACGATTCGGCGTGCCAGTTGGTTTTGGTGGACCACACGCAGGATTTATGGCTGTTAAGAGTGGGTTAGAAAGATCGCTACCTGGCAGATTAGTTGGTCAATCAGTTGATGTTCATGGCAATCCTGCTTTTCGGCTTGCCTTGCAGACTAGAGAACAGCACATTCGGCGAGATAAGGCGACATCAAATATCTGCACTGCGCAAGTTCTCTTGGCTGTTATTTCTGCGTTTTATGCAATGTGGCATGGACCAACTGGACTTAAGAAAATTGCTTCTACTATTCAAAACTATGCTCATAGATTTAGATCCTCAGCTGTTAACGCTGGATTTGAAGTAGGGGATTTTGAGATATTTGATACGGTTTTAATTAAGAGCGATAAAGCTGAAGAGATTCTTTCTCGCGCGCTCAAATCCGGCTTTAATCTGCGGCTAGTTGCTAAGAATGAATTGTCCGTTTCCTTTGATGAAACAGTAACTGAAGGTGATTTTCTAGAACTTTTGAGCTGTTTAGGTATGAAGGAAGTGACCTCTTCAACTTCAACCTCAAGTATTTCACGTAAATCAACCTATCTTTCTCACCCAGTCTTTAATACCTACCACTCTGAAACCTCAATGCTTCGATATATCCGTTCACTGTCCGATCGTGATTTGGCTCTTGATCGCACAATGATTCCACTGGGTTCTTGTACGATGAAATTAAATGCAACCTCTGAGATGATTCCGATAACTTGGAGTGAATTTAACTCTATTCATCCATTTGCACCCTCTGATCAAACATTAGGCTATTTAGAGTTAATCGATGGGCTTAGCAAGTGGTTAATTTCAGTGACTGGCTATGATGCAGTTTCTTTGCAACCAAATGCTGGCTCACAAGGTGAGTTCGCTGGGCTTTTGGCAATAAGAAATTTTCTAGACAGTAAGAATATGACTGAAAGAAATATCTGTTTAATTCCTTCAAGTGCTCATGGAACAAATGCCGCAAGTGCTGTGATGGCTGGAATGAAAGTGATTGTAGTTGAGTGTGACGCAGATGGAAATGTAAGTCTGAGTGATATTAAGGCAAAGATTTCGCAGTATAAATCTACTTTAGCTGCACTTATGGTTACTTACCCATCAACTCATGGTGTATTCGAAGAAGCAATCTCTGAAATCTGCGAACTAGTTCATGATGCAGGCGGGCAGGTTTATGTTGATGGTGCGAATCTAAATGCTCTAGTTGGTGTGGCAAAACCTGGAAAATTTGGTGCTGATGTCTCGCATTTAAATCTGCACAAAACATTTTGTATTCCGCATGGTGGTGGAGGACCTGGGGTAGGACCAGTTATTGCTAGAGCTCATCTGGCGCCATTCTTACCAAATCATCCGGCAAATAAATTGGCGGGCCCTGACTCTGGTCCAGGACCAGTCTCTAGTGCACCATTTGGATCAGCATCAATTTTACCGATCTCTTGGATGTATATCAGAATGATGGGTGGAGCAGGTCTTACTAAAGCCACTGAGGTCGCAATATTGTCGGCTAATTACCTGGCTAAGAAATTAGACCCACTATTTCCAGTTCTATATCGGGGTCAAAATGGGCATATTGCCCATGAATGCATAATCGATATTCGAGAGATTACTAAAAATTGTGGAGTTACTGTTGATGATATTGCCAAAAGATTAATGGATCATGGTTTTCACGCGCCAACTGTGAGCTTTCCGGTAGCAGGCACCATGATGATTGAACCTACAGAATCTGAAGATATTAGGGAGTTAGATAGATTTTTAGCCGCAATGGAGAGCATTCGCAAGGAGATAAGCGATATTGAGGAGGGCAAGCTAACGGTTGAGCAATCACCATTAAGGTTTGCACCTCACACAATTGGTGATCTGGTCAATAAAGATTGGGATCGTAAATATGACCGATCGATCGGAGCTTTCCCAACTGGTGAAGAGTTTGGAATTGGAAGAAGCGGAAAGTATTTACCAACGGTAGGACGAATTGATGGTGTTTATGGCGACCGTAATTTGGTTTGTAGTTGCCTGCCGATAGCGGAGTTAGCCTCGAACTAGGAGTTTTCTACTTTACATAATGTAGATTATCGGCGAATAATCCTACGCTTAAAACCCTCTAAGCTAACCATCTTCCACGCCTCTATAACGATAGCAAAGCTCATTTTCGACTTACCATTCTCACGCTCTATAAATGTTATTGGCACCTCTTTAATTTTGTAGCCAAGTTTTATAGCTTGCAGCGCCATTTCAATCTGAAAACCGTAGCCATGACTTTTTATCGTAAGAAAATCAATATCGGCTACTAACTGCTTTGGTAAAACTCGATAGCCCGAGGTCAGATCTCGGTACTTCAACCCCAACAATCTTGCCGCATATGCAGTACCAAATCGAGATATTAGACGCCGTCTTTTGGGCCAGTTAACTACAGATCCGCCCTTTATCCATCTTGAGCCTATAACCATAATCTGTGAATCAGAACTCTCAACCAAATCGATCATCTCTTCCGGTTGATGACTTAGGTCAGCATCCATTTGAATGAAAAAGTCGTAGTTCTTTGTTAAGCCAAATTTGAATCCAGCTATATATGCAGGCCCTATTCCGTTCTTAGAGTTCAAACTTAAAACTGTTAGTCCTGAAAGATTCAAAGACTGTGCTAGTTGGCCAGTTTTATCTGGTGAATTATCATCGATTACCAGTATGTCTATTTTCAGAATATCTATGTTTTCTCTCCTGATTTTATCAATTCGCTGCAATAACAATATAATTGATTCAGACTCATTGTATGTGGGAATCAAAACCAAGATATTCTTCACTTTTTAACTCTTCTTAAAATTGTTAAAAGAAGTAAAGGTATTAGAAATAGGGCTTCTAAATATTTTCCATAATCTTGTGTGAGAGTTGTGCCATCAACAGTATCAATCTGCCCAATCAAACTATTTGGAGTAAATTTTGGAATCTGTTGCAAAATAGTGCCATTATTGCTAATAAATGAAGTTACCCCAGTTGTCGAAACATATGCCACATTTCGACCAGTCTCCATAGATCTAACTCTTGCAATATTTAACTCTTGTTCTAATTGAGACGTATCCCCAAAAGTAGCATTGTTAGTTTGGACTACTAAAAAATCTGAAGTTAGTGAATCTCTAAATACATCATTAATTAATTCATAGCAGATCAGGGTTTGAAAGGTAAAATTACTAATCTTAAACTTTGTATCCTCCTGACCTGCTGCAAAATCAGTAATCTCTTTAGCATAAGGTGACACTGCCTCGGCAATAGTTCGTAATGGTAGATACTCACCAAATGGCGTCAGGTATCGTTTTGTATAAATCTGTTGCGCTTGAGAATTAAAAAGAATTGATTGATTTCTTAACCCATCGGGTGATTTTGTTACTCCTCCAACTAGTATTGGTGATGAGGTTCTAACTGACTGTTCAACAATTTCTTTATACACCTCAGGGTTAGTGTTAATGTCAATATCAACAGAATTTTCCGGCCAAATTATCAACTCATTTCCCGTAGATAATTTCTTAGTTTGCTCTAGATGGCGGTTAAAAACTTCCTTCGGGGTTGAATTGAATCCCAGTCCTAACTCGGGAACGCCACCCTGTACCAATGCAATCCTTATTGAGTTTTTTTGTTCAATTTGATCAGGTACAAAGTTGGCTAATCCGACAATAGATAATGCGATAACAAGCGGTAAAAATCTACGTGTTGCTGATAGAAAAGCAATAATGAATGAAACAAAAACTACTCCCCCGACTGGGTAAAGGGCGGCAATTGGACTGTCGATCTGAGTAAAACCAATTCTTGACCAACCAAAACCTGTAAAAGGAATAGTCCTAAGGAGTAGCTCGACTCCTACGAATGATCCAGCAAAAACAAAGCTGTTGAATCTAGCTTTTCTGCGTACAAATATACCTGGCAATATATAGAAACTTGCCTGAGCAAAGCAAAGCACTAGCCATGGAGTGTTTCCTACGTAGATTCCTGTCCAGTACTGAGATGGCAGAAGAAGCCCGAGGCCAAAAAGATATGATCCAATAATTCGTTTTTGAAATGTCAAATCTTTTATGATGGAAAACCAGATAGCCAAAGCAAGAATTGGGGCAATCCAGAAATTAAAAGGCGCAAAACCGCTTGCAGCTATCACTCCAGCTGCAAAGGTCAAAAATAGTTTCATTTAGTCCAGCCCAACGCATCCATTATTCGATCAATACTAGAACCGAGACCAAACTCATTTTTAATAGACTCAATATCATCAAGTGATTTAGGTTTCTTAGGAGAATCTACGCTTAGATTTGGGACTGGTACATCTAGTGCACAACTAACTAATTTTGTAGCAATTCGGGCATAATCTAAGCTTTCTAGAATTTTCTTTTGCAAGTTAGGTGAAAGCCGTTTGTCATTCTCTTGTGCTGCCAATACAACCTCTTCAAGACTTGAGAATGTTCTTGCTATGTTTGCTGCACCCTTTTCACCAATTCCTCTAATTCCTGGCAATCCATCGGAGGAATCTCCCCTGATCATTGCAAAGAGCGCATATCTATCACCTGGTATCTCATATCTATCAGCAATCCACTTAAGATCAACTAAATCATGATTTGAGACCCCTTTAGCCAAATAAATTATCTTCACGTCTCTTTTATCATCAACTAATTGAAATAGGTCTCGATCGCCAGTTACGATTCTTACAGGTCCTTTTTGTGAAACACTTAAAGTTGCTATTAAGTCGTCAGCTTCGTAGTCATCTACCCCAACCAATGGAATTCCGAGTGCATCTAATACATCAAGCAGTATCGGAATCTGGGGTGACAAAGTATCTGGTTCATCTTCTGTGCCTTCATCATCTAGACGATTAAGTTTGTAATCAGGAAAAAGTTCTACTCTCCAACTTGGACGCCAATCGCCTTCAAGACAAGCGACCAACCGATCAGGTTTGTACTTAACAAGCAATCGAGAAGTCATATCGAGATAGCCCTTGATTGCATTTATAGGAACTCCGTTTGGTGAAACCAAAGTGTCTGGCATTCCAAAATATGCGCGATACCAAAGCGAAGCACTATCAAGGAGCATAAGTGTCATATTGCAGCTCCTGCATAAGCTATTACTCCTCGGTCAACTGACTCAAGCGATAGATCAATAGTGTGTTGTAATTGGGGAGCTGCAACTCTAAGTTGTCTTAATAGATCAATTATCTGCTTCATAGACCGAACAAAATCCCCCACCGTTAGTTCACTACCTTTGAGTACAGAAGTTAATGAATTGCCACTAGCCCAGCGATAGGCTGCCCAACAAAATCCGAAGTCAGGTGACCGCATTGGCTCTAGGTTCATATCTATCTCAATGTCATGGATCCGGCCGTAGATACGAGAAATATCGCTAAGTGCATTTGGTACCTGACCGCGCGGAATCTTGGATGCATCATCATTTCTCGATTCATATATACAGGCAGAAATTACTGATACTAGTTCCGGAACAGTTAGTTGATCAAATACTCCAGCTCGAATTGATTCGGCTATTAATAAATCAGTTTCACCATAAATCTTAGCTAACATTCGACCAGGTTTAGTGATCTGATCATTCTCAAGATATCCTAATTTATCGAGAACTAACCTGATCCGATCAAATCTTTTAGCAATCACATTTGTTCGACTATTTATGCGATCTGTTAGTCCGTCAATCTCTCTTTGAAGGCGAAATGCTCGCTCAGTAATACGAGAATGATGCTCTCTATCTGGACAGTTGTGACATGAATGATTCTTTAGTCTCTTTCTGATATTCCCAATCTCATCCTCAATTTCTAACCTTTTGCGTTTATTTCGCTTGCTGTCATTTTCCAAATTTTTAATTTCAAAGCGCAGCTTCGCATATTCAATAAAATCTCCCTTGTCGCATTTCGCCTCATTAAAGAGTGCATCTCTTGCAGATTCATTCTTTCGAATTTGCCTAGAGAGTCCCACAACTGCTTTATCTGCTTGGAATTGTGCTAGCGAAGACTCAAGAGAGGTCCGCGCACGTTCAGATCCAAACTGCGATATTAGATTAATGCTCATGTTATATGTAGGCTTAAATGAACTCTTTAATGGATACGTTCGTGTCGACGCAAGACCACCAACAGAAGTTGAATCTAATTCATTCCCCCAAAGTATTACTGCATTACCTTCTATATCAATACCTCTTCTACCGGCACGGCCAGTTAATTGGGTATATTCTCCCGGCGAGATAGCTACATGCCCCTCGCCATTCCACTTACTTAATTTCTCAAGTACAACTGTTCTGGCGGGCATATTGATACCTAGTGCCAACGTTTCAGTTGCGAAAACAGCTTTGACTAGGCCTCGTTGGAATAATTCCTCTACCGTAACTTTAAATGCGGGTAGCAAACCAGCATGATGGGCTGCAACACCTCTTTCTAATGCATCTGCCCATTCGTAATAACCTAAAACCACAAGATCCTCTTCTGCCAAACTCTTAATGTTTCTTGAAACTACATCGCGAATCTCTTGACGCTCTTTACTATTGGTTAATCTAATTCCGGATGCAATGCATTGACGAACGGCCGCATCACAGTTATTACGCGAGAAAATAAAGGTTATGGCAGGCAAGAGGGATTCGCGTTCGAGTTTTTCTATAACCTCAGGTCTAGTTAATGATCTAGGACCTCTAGGTTTATCACGCCAGTTGCCCTTAATTTTTCGATAAGTATCCCGCTCTAGTTTTGTTAGTTCGGGATTCAACCTTTGGCCTTCACCAAATAGATCAATTAAGCGATTTCCAAAAAGGACATGCTGATACAACGGAACAGGACGGGTTTCGCTAACAATTACCTCAGTATCTCCTCTAACTGTTTGCAGCCACTCGCCAAACTCTTCTGCATTAGAAACCGTCGCTGACAAGGAAATAACTTGAACAGCATCTGATAGGTGAATCAGAATCTCTTCCCAAACAGCTCCCCTGAATTTGTCAGCAAGATAGTGAACTTCATCCATTACTACGTACTTAAGGTCAGTAATTGTCGTTGAGTTTGCATAAATCATGTTTCGCAGCACCTCAGTGGTCATAACTACGATCTGTGCCTCTGAATTGATCGAGGTATCGCCAGTAAGTAAACCGACTCTAGTTGAACCATATTTATCGCTTAGCTCTGAGAATTTTTGGTTTGATAAAGCTTTAATTGGAGTTGTATAAAAACATTTACCACCTGAATTTATGACTAAATTTACTGCAAACTCTCCGACTATCGTTTTTCCAGCACCGGTTGGAGCAGCAACTAGAACTCCTTTGCCTGACTCCAATGCATGACATGCTGAAATTTGGAAATCATCTAATTCAAAAGGAAAACTCTCAGAGAATTCCTTAGTCTTTAAATACTTACTATTTAGTTTTACTCGTGCATAGCTTTCTGCGGGAGACAGATTCATTTTAACGACCATGAATTAAGCGCACCAGTTACAACCTCAATCTCGATCGGTAAAGGGGAAATGAACTCTCCGTCAGCAAATGCGGAAGTATCTGCCGATATCTGAACTCTTTTGCCTGAATAAGAATT
>B570J14230_10000739_pt1 | contig 13273 bp, 8 predicted proteins | sample LakMenepilimnion_3_FD_14230 | JGI IMG/M metagenome (IMG submission 14230) | reverse complement strand
TATGTTGAAATTTTGTGAATACTATAGTTATTTCCCGTCGCCAATGCTGCCATCAGAGAAAGTTTTCCTGGTTATCCCACAGTAATATAACATAACATGATTTACTGAGTATTGTCAAATATATCAATACTGGGAGTTCAATAGCAGTGTTTACATAATGGTAAGTTAATATGTGCGTACATTGGGTAATGAGATGTCATATTAATCACGTCGTTGAAGTTGCCTATATCTTTCAGGAACGTCAAGAAGGAACGAGCAAAGTAACTTGGCGACAATATTTAGACTATTTGCTCCATTTAGTGCGACTACGTTTTTGGTAGAATAACCACTCATAATAAATTTAGTATTTGCTTCATTCAGGTATCTATACATGGCAAAAATTACAAGATTACTCGGTAAGCGCAAAGCTCAGTCACTTTAGTGCTGAGATATAAGCGACACGGGCGAAAATATTTAGCCTAACTCGTTGAATAGTAACAGTAGGTGTGATATAGTTTTAAAAATTCCAGAATTTAAGTATAACTAAACAACGTAAAAACTTAACTAATTTGGTTGAGTGCGTAGTCATACCTAACAGTATTGCAGTTTAGGAAAGCTAAATTTGGTGAAAAATGAAAATGAATATGAGAATTTACTGCAAGCAGCCTATACATCACCAGTCAATAGTGAAAAAGTCCATCTTGTCAATGATGTCATGCAAAGTCCAGATATTGCCCAATATGGAACTTTTGACCTCATCGTTTGTTCCCACATTTTTGAACATATTTCTTTAGACATTATCCAAGAAAGTATTGCCGCTTTTTATAACCTCTTGAAGCCAAATGGTTCTTTAGTAATATTTGCTTGTAAGTCTCCCATCCTCCATCACAAGGGAGCTACTAAGGAGTTTGATCATCAACATATTTTGATTAGCCGAGAAGAATTTGCCGAAATTTGTAAAAATGGACATTCCGCAGGTTTAGGAATTAGATATATGCCCTTCGATCTGTTCCAGACTATCCTCACTAATCCGTTCAATCCCACATTACAAGAGACATTTGGAGATGAGTTTAAATTCAAATCAGAACATTATCAACTTCCCACAACACCCCTATTTACCATCAAGCAATGGGAAGCTTACCATTCTGAGTTTTATACTCACAAAACTATGGAAGTTGGCACATATATTGAATATCCACAAATTCAAGCCCGTCTTTATCGGCCAATTAAACCAATAGAGAGTGTGGCAGAAATAGTAGAACTTGAACACCAAGTTAATCAAAATGAAACGTTGAAAAAAATGCATTTGATTGATATGGTTGTAGTCGCAAAAAAAATGAACCCTGATATTTTTTAGACTTCAACAATAAATCCAGGACTTACGCAACTGGCACATTGGCAAGGTGCATCAGACAGCAAAAATTTAGCAAATAAACAGATTGTTGATATCTGATGCACCCTACAATAGATTTTTGGTGTGACACTTGCNTAAGTCCTAAAATCCTTAAAATGCTGATGATCATTAGTTTTTCAACACACCATTTTTAATTCGGAGGAATGCTATATGCGCTATTTTGATGAATACTGTGAAATACATTTAGANCCTAGCATTGCACCATATACATGGGTGTTTAGAANTAACGANAAAATCTGNATCANATTTGGTGTTCACTTATCTAAACATCCNGATTTNGGNCAGATAGCNTATGANTTAAATGATGGACAAGGATATTGCGATATAGATCGCATTGTAGCACAGCCGGAAAGCGTCATCGAAAATGGCTTTAAAATGTTTTCAGTCGTCTTACCTCCTATTGGCAACGGGGGAGGGTATCAATATAGATTAGGTTATGTGGATATTTATGGTCAGGAACAGATAAGTGAGCGATCGCAATTCCTATTTATCTGCGATGAAGCCCCACGTTCAATAACAGAAATTACCTCCGTATTTCTCGGATTTGTGAATAATCAGCCTATATACGGACCCAAACCATCAGTGTCCATAACACCTAGCCCTGATGATTGGAGTTCTCGTCTTTTTTACTCCATCATAATTGATAGATTTGCTCGCAGTGTGAACAATAATAGAACTGGTCTAAGTGGAGTTATATATGATCCATCTTCTCCCCATGCAAGTCATGGCGGCACAATTCGAGGTGTAATTGAGCAGATAGAATACTTAAAGTCACTAGGAATCAGAGTAATTATTCTTAGTCCTGTTTATGTTAATGCTCCTGACGGTTATCATGGCTATCATCCTATTCATCTATTAATGGTTGATCCGCGTCTAGGTACACTTGAATGTCTGCGTGACTTAGTGAAAAAAGCCCATGAAGCTGATATTGCCGTAATTTTAGATGTAGTTGTCAATCACATTGCAGATAGTATTAATTGGCAAGAATATGGAGGTCCACCAGGAGGAGAATTTAAATATGTGCAAGGTGAAAAATCCGCAGTCATGCCTTTTCCTATAGAGGCACGCAATACATCACTTTTTCACGGACTAGAATACACTGATATGGTCAATCAAAGACTCTTTGGATTTCTCGAAGACTGGCGGACAGAGACAACTTATGTCCGTGAATTATTGATTCAACATCTTAAATACTGGATTGCCGAAACAGATATTGATGGCTTCCGGTACGATTCAGCCCGTCACGTCGGACTTGATTTTTGGGAACCTTGTGTAGAGGAGATATCAAGATATACAACCTATCTGGGGAAAAAAGAATTTTTACAAATAGCTGAACACGCAGGAAGCACCCACGCAGAAGTAATTGAGTATAATAGTGCTAAATTCTCCAGTCTGATTGATTACCCCACATACTATTCTATCAAACATAGCCTGAGAGATGGCCACTGGTTAGAGAGTTTTGCTGATTATTTTTGTGGTTTTCTAGAACCATCATACCAATATCATCATGGTTGGCAGAATAATCTGATGTTTCTTGATAATCAAGACACAACTAGAATTTTTCATCAATTCTTGTGTCGGATGGAAAATAAAGAGGAAGCGCGAGTCCGGTTACATTTTGCTCTAGCTTGTTTAATTTTAGGACCACAAATACCTTTTATCTATCAAGGTACAGAGCAAGAGTTTTGTGGTGCTTTAGGACTACATCAATGTCAGGATACAGGAAATTGGCTTGGTCATGATTGTTATGTGCGAGAGGATATGTTTGAAAATCCTGCTTGTGTTTGGCAGTTTGGATTAATTAACCGTAAAACTTTTCAACCATATAGTCAAAACCACTCAACTTTTTTACTCATTAACCAACTTGCCAAAATTCGCGGGGAAAATAAATTGATTCAGAGTGGAACACGAACTCTACTATGTTCTTATGATAATGGTATGTGGTGTGTATTGATTCATGGCATGGATGAGCAACAACCGCTTTTAATAGCAATGAACTTAGGATTTAATCCCCTATCTGAGCAAGTTTTAAAGATTCCTCATTGCTATGGAAGGTGTTGCAAAGTTGATATCCTCATGACTACGTCAGGTGGATTACTCCAACTGGTAGGAGATGAAATACAAATTCAGCTTCCAGCTTTCACATTTATTGTGGGGCAACTATTCAGAAGTACTGAAGATTAAGATTTTCAGGATTGTAGCCAAGTCATGGTTTTACAATAGTCATACAAAATACAATTAACTACTAATTGTATTCTCAGTAAACGATAAAACTGTTGTGTTGCTGGCATCTTGTCTGCTAAGATTCGATCTCACTTAGATGCAATCTGCTGAAAAACTTGTGAAGTTTTATTGCGCGATTCAACTCTCCTGGTAACTACCTCTAAATTGAGTAATTATAGTCAAAAATCTCAAGTTAAATCAAGATGAATAGATTTAGACTCACAGCAGTATCACAATTTTGGGCGATCGCCAAACTTTATTGGGTAGGTAATCAAAAACGAGGTGCAATCAGTTTACTTGGAGTTCTGGCAGTTTTATTATTTGCTAATACCCAAGTTAAGGTTTTTCTAAATACCATACAAGGAAACCTGATTTCTGACCTTTCATCTCGTGATAGTGTGCGATTTTGGCAAAATATCCTAGTCGCTTTTGCCGGAATTATTGTCTTTGGTTTTTTAAACTCTGGCTATGGCTATTTACGAGAAATAATCGGTCTATATTGGCGCAAATGGTTAACCCATGATTTACTNAATCAATATTTTCAAAATCGNGCTTTTTATGAATTGAGTAATTTTGATAAAGAAATTGATAACCCAGACCAACGTATTTCTGAAGANGTTGCTAATTTTTGTCAGCAATCTATTGGTTTCTTGGTCAATTGTCTGGAGTCAATTTTGGTAGTGATTGCATTTAGTGTCATTCTCTGGTCTATTTCTCCTAATTTAGTTATTGCTTTAATACTCTATTCTATATTAGCTTATACAATTACTATTGTTTTTTATGGTAAAAAATTAACTCAACTCAATATTGAACAACTCAGAAAAGAGGCTAATTTTCGCTTCAGCTTAGTTCGCATTCGAGAAAATTCTGAGTCTATCGCCTTCTATAATGGCATATCTCAAGAAGAAAACAAAGTTAAATTTATATTTAATCAAGTATTTAATAATTTTAAAAAATTAATCCTCTGGTCAGAAGTATATTTAAATGTATTTAAATATCAATTTGGTTATCTGCCTTGGATTATCCCAGCGTTAATTTTAGGAAACCAAATTCTCTCAGGGGAAACTGAAGTAGGCAAAATCACCGAAGCTGGAGGAGCTTTTGGACAAGTTGCTTTTTCAGTGAATTTGATTATGTATCAATTTGAAAAATTTACAAAATTTGCTGCGGCCATTAATCGGTTATATGTTTTTCATAAATATCTCCAAAAACCCAGAAAATCAACTTCTGATAACAGTAATATTCAAATAATACAAGAAAACCGATTGGCATTTGAAAACCTGACTGTTCAGACTCCTAACTATGAAAAAACCCTATTTCAAAACCTTTCTCTAGAACTACAAGCGGGTCAAAGCTTACTTGTCATGGGAGATAGTGGTTGTGGGAAAAGTTCTTTATTGCGCGTCTTAGCTGGCTTATGGAATTCAGGAACTGGTGTAATTGTCCGTCCAGAATTAGAAGAAATACTATTTTTACCTCAGCGTCCTTACATGATTTTAGGTACTCTGCGAGAGCAGTTAATCTATCCCCATAGCAATGCTAATATTAGTGATGAAGAACTTGATCGAATTATCAAGTTAGTGAATTTATCAGACTTAGCTGCAAGATTTGAGGGTTTAGATATAGAGAAAGATTGGAGTGAAATTCTTTCTTTAGGAGAACAACAAAGATTAGCTTTTGCTCGGCTTTTAATCACTAAACCCAAATATGCTATCTTAGATGAGGCTACTAGTGCGTTAGATGTTAAAAATGAAGAAAAACTTTATAATTTGCTGATAGATATAGAGACAACCTTTATTAGTGTTGGACATCGCCCGACTCTCAAAAAATATCATCAAATTGTTGTTAATCTTTCAGCTTCAGGTCATTCCACTGGAGTTTAGACTAAGAGGTTGTTTGAAAACTTTTTCGTGTGGGATCTGACACCCGCAGATCCCCCTAAATCCCCCTTAAAAAGGGGGACTTTGAGGAATTTAGCCCCCCTTTGTAAGGGGGGTTGGGGGGATCTCGATTAATTCTGATACTTTTCAAACATCCTCTTAGTAATTGACATGAATCTTTGTGAATATGACTATTAACAAAAGACTCAAATATCTGCTTTTGGTTTATTAGCTGTTCCAGAACCTTGACGGTTTTCTTTAATTAATCGGCTGTAAGTCCGTTGAGGGATATAGTGAATTGGATTGTAATCAATACAACGTAAAATCAGCACACAAGCCCAAGAATACCGTCCATCAGCAATAGCTTCAATGATATGATTGAACTGTTCGGGAGTGATGGCACTATGAAAATCGTTCTGAGCAGAAGAAGCTTGATAGTTCATAACTAACCCTGATCTAATCTTGTAGGATTGAAAGTTAATAATTCGTAAATATTCAGAACAGACAATCTTTTTAGTCCAAACTAATCAGACTTTTATAGTCAAGTTTAGGAGTTCTACTCCTGATTTGACAAGCCTTTTAAGTCCTGACTTTTGATCTCCTAAATTCCGAATAATAGGGAGAAATCAAGGGGATATTTGGGCAATCACAGCAATATATACAGATGATATGCACAGGATTTAATTCTCTTGGTGAATAACTTCGATATCTAAATTCGAGTATAGCGATAACTTACCGATTAAATATCAATGTTATTTGTGGTTATAGGAGAATTTTATTAATTTTCTGTGAGGTTTAGTGAGCAGTGCTATCCATTCAATTAGTGATATCTCATTGGCAATTTGTAATCTAAATAGATTAAATCCTGTAATTTTTGAGTGTATAAATTGAAAAAATCACTGAACACATTACCCTTGTGTTAGTAAAAATACAGGTAAATTTCTAGCATTGTATGCCCAGGTTGGTTATTTGGTAAAAAATAGGAAATACAGATATTCGTATTATGACACTATTTAAATAGTCATACAACATTGAGATATTTCCTGTCTATGGTTTTGTAAATACTCCTTGTGACACTATTATATGCAGAATACTATGTTTCCCGTAACTAGTGAGCCAAATTGGCACTTTGTTTATATAAATACTACAGAAAATATCGGTTACAAATTACGAATTAAATGACTATTTAAATACTGTCACAAGGGGTATTTACAAAACTGTAGGTAAAATGTACTTCAGTGTTGCATGACTATCTGAATACTGTCACAAGCAGTGTTTACAAAGCATTAAATCAAAATTGATTTAGCGTGTATGACTATTCAAATAGTGGCACAAGGGATATTTACAAAATTAAATCTGGCATAAGGTCACAAATTCATTTTCAATTTTTTGGCTAGATTAGTTACACCTCATCACGACATACTCAACCTACAAAATTCGTTGAGGATATGAGTATTCAGGTTTTGCTGAATTGAGTAATATTTGTATATGTAATATTTAATTCTTATTTTAATGGACTCTTAAAGAAGTGTCACAAGTAAGATTTACAAAATGGTAATTAATATACTTCAGAACTATGCTGTAGCGAATAGATATTTCTCTATCTATAAGATGATTTTAGGGTTCATCCTTTAGTTAGAAGTAAATGATTGAGTAACTTATTTACGATTAACTTGGCACAGCATATCAATAATTCTGACTTTCGCTAGAGTTTGGTAATATAAAATGTATAAATTAGCGCAAACTATTGTTAACAGTGATGAAAAAAATGCTTTAGGTGAGTTTATCTTAGGATTGGGTAATAATCATAAACGTTACTTTCTAAGAAACGAGATTTTACAAGCCTTTGCAGATTATTGTCACCAATTCCAAAAACCTGCTTATTTTTATCACTCTTCCTCACTAGGAACATTTATTCAGTACACCCATGAAATAATTCTGGATAGTGAAAATACTTGGTTTGTCCTTAGACCAAAAATTGCGAGTCAAGAAGTATGGTTATTAACCGCTGATTTGACCAAGTTTGACTTAATGACACCCAAAGCATTATTAGATGTGAGCGATCGCTTAGTCAACCGTTACCAACCCCACATTTTAGAAATTGATCTTCATCCCTTTTACCCAGCAGCACCAAAAATTAGTGATTCTCGAAATATCGGACAAGGTTTAACCGTTCTCAATCATTATTTTTGTAATCAATCATTGACAGATCCTGAATATTGGATTGACGCATTATTTCAATCACTACAAAGATTAGAATATAATGGCATCAGCCTATTAATTAGTAATCACATTCATTCAGGATTACAACTAACCAAACAAATCAAACTAGCTTTAGAATTTGTTAGTCACTTATCCCCCGATACACCATACATAAAATTTGGTTTTCATCTCCAATCACTCGGCTTAGAACCAGGTTGGGGTAACAATGCAGCCAGAGTTAGAGAAACTTTAGAACTTCTCGAAAAACTCATGGATAATCCCGAAGCTGCTATTTTAGAAACCTTTGTTTCTCGCATTTGTGCAGTTTTCCGCGTCGTCCTCATTTCCATCCATGGTTGGGTTGCACAAGAAGATGTTTTAGGAAGAGATGAAACATTAGGACAGGTTATTTATGTTTTAGAACAAGCCCGCAGTTTAGAAAACAAAATGCGAGCAGAAATTGAACTTGCAGGTTTAGATACATTAGGAATTAAACCCCATATCATTATATTAACCCGACTGATTCCCAATTGCGAAGGCACATTTTGTAACTTACCATTAGAAAAAGTTGATGGTACAGAAAATGCTTGGATTTTGCGCGTTCCTTTTGTAGAATCTCAACCAGAAATTACCAACAACTGGATTTCTAAATTTGAAATTTGGCCTTACTTAGAAAAATTTGCTCTGGCTGCCGAAACAGAACTTTTAAAACAATTTCAAGGCAAGCCAAATCTAATTATTGGTAATTACAGTGATGGTAACTTAGTCGCTTTTATTCTCTCCCGAAAAATGAAAGTTACCCAATGTAATATTGCCCATTCCCTAGAGAAACCTAAGTTTCTATTTAGTAACTTATATTGGCAAGATTTAGAATCACAATATCATTTTTCTGCCCAATTTACCGCTGATTTAATCAGCATGAATGCCGCAGACTTTATCATCACATCGTCCTATCAGGAGATTGTCGGTACACCAGATACAATGGGACAATATGAATCTTATAAATGTTTCACCATGCCCAACTTATATCATGTAATTGATGGCATTGATTTATTTAGTCCTAAATTCAACATGGTTCCCCCAGGAGTTAGTGAAAATATATTTTTTCCCTACAACGAAACAACCAATAGAGAATCCCACCGTCGTCAACATATCCAAAATCTGATTTTTCAGACAGAACACCCACAAATTCTCGGTAAATTAGAACATCCTCATAAAAAACCGATATTTTCTGTTAGTCCTATTACCTCAATCAAAAATCTCACAGGTTTAATTGAATGTTTCGGTAAAAGTCAAGAATTACAAGAACAATGTAACCTAATTTTATTAACCAGTAAACTGCATCCAGATTCAGGAACAAACCCAGAAGAAGTTCAAGAAATAGAAAAAATTCACGCGATTATTCATCAATATCATCTTCACCATAAAATTCGCTGGTTAGGAATGCGTCTTCCTTTAAGCGATATCGCGGAAACCTATCGTGTAATTGCCGATTTTCAAGGAATTTATATTCACTTTGCCCTTTATGAATCCTTTAGCAGAAGTGTTTTAGAAGCAATGATTTCTGGATTACCAACTTTTACAACTCAATTTGGTGGTTCATTAGAAATTATTGAAAATCACAATAAAGGATTTAATCTCAATCCCACAGACCTAGAAGGAACAGCCAAAACAATTACTAATTTCTTAGAAAAATGCCATAATTATCCAGAATATTGGCTAGAAAATTCTCAATGGATGATTGAGCGCATTCGCCATAAATATAACTGGAATTCCCACACAAATCAACTGTTGTTATTAGCCAAAATGTTTAGTTTTTGGAACTTCGTTTATCCCGAAGATAACGAAGCTAGAGATCGTTACATGGAAAGTTTATTTCATCTCCTTTATAAACCTATCGCCGACAATATTTTATCAGAACATTTAGCAAAATTAATGAAGTAGGGGCGCAGGGCGTGCGCCCAGGAGAGATTCAGAATTAAAACCCGTTTAATCTTCAACTTTGCGTCTTTGCTCCTTTGTGCCTTGGCGCGAAACATAAATTTAAATTGTTTACCTAATCCAAAATCATGGATAAAAAAGACCATTTTCGTAACCTTAGCTATACAGACTGGGTATTAACTGAAACCCAGTTTAATCCCGAATATTTGCACAGCCGAGAAACCATTTTCACCATAGGTAATGGCTATTTAGGCACAAGAGGAACATTTGAAGAAGGCTATCCCCGTGCATTATCAGCGACATTTATTAACGGTGTTTACGATGATGTTCCCGTAGTTTACACCGAACTCGTTAACTGTCCAGATTGGCTTCCATTAACATTTATAATTGAGGGAGAACGCTTTCGCCTTGATCAAGGTAAAACATTAAAATATCACCGTAAACTAGACTTACATCATGGCATTCTCAGTCGTTGCTTACGTTGGTGTAGTCCCAATGGCAAAGTTATAGATATCCATTTTGAACGCTTTGCTAGTTTAGCTGATCAACATATAGTAGGACAAAGTTGCCAACTAACACCAGTAAATTTTGATGGTTTAATTGAAATTCAAGCAAGTGTAAACAGCTATTCAGAAAATCAAGGATTCAATCACTGGGAAGGATTAGATCAAGGTAAAACTACACAAGGATTCTGGTTGCATAGTCGCACTCGCAATAGCCGCATAGATGTCGGTATAGCGGCAAAAATAAATATTTCGGGAACTAACACAGACTTCCAAATTAATACCACTCCTGGTTATCCTAGCCTGAATGCAACTGTGATAGGTCAAATTCAACAGACGATTACTATAGTAAAGATTGTGAGTATTTTTACATCTAATGAAGTTGCAGAACCAGTTGCAGCCGCTAAAGAAAAACTCGTAAGTTTACCAGATTACATAACCTTAATTGATGCCAATGCCCAAGCCTGGGACACAGTTTGGCAACAAAGTGATATTATTATTGAAGGGGATATTACAGCGGCTTTTGCAGTGCGTTACAATCTGTTTCAGTTACTAATTGCTGCACCTAGAAATAATCATCAAGTTAGTATACCAGCAAAAACCCTATCCGGCTTTGGTTATCACGGTCATATTTTTTGGGATACAGAGATTTTTATTCTGCCATTTTTTACCTTTACTCAACCAAATTTAGCCCGTAATTTACTCAGTTACCGTTATCATACTTTACCAGGAGCGCGACGTAAAGCCGCCCATTATGGGTATCAGGGGGCGATGTTTGCTTGGGAAAGTGCAGTAACTGGAGATGAAGCCACACCGCGCTGGTCACTACGAAGTGACTTTTATGCCGAGGATATCCGTATATGGTGTCGTGATCGAGAAGTTCATATTAGTGCGGATATTGCTTACGCCACTTGGTATTATTGGCAAGTGACAGAAGATAATGAGTGGATGCGAGATTATGGTGCGGAAATTATTTTAGATACCGCCATTTTCTGGAGTAGTCGAGTTGAATTTAATCCCCAATTAGAATGTTATGAAATTCGTGGAGTTATTGGTGCAGACGAATATCACGAATCAGTCCATAACAATTGTTTTACAAATCGGATGGTTCAATGGCATTTAGAAAAATCTTTATTCATCTATAATTGGTTACATTCCACTTTCCCAGAAGTAGCTATAAAACTTGAGCAAAAATTACAAATCACCTCCGAAGTCCTCACACATTGGCGAGAAATTATCGCTAAAATTCTCATTATTCACAACCCAGAAACCTTACTAATTGAGCAATGTGAGGGATTTTTTCAACTAGATGATATTAACTTAGCCGCTTGTGAACCGCGAGAAAAATCCATCCAAATTATTTTGGGGATGGAAAAAACCAATCAAGGACAAGTAATTAAACAACCAGATGTATTAATGCTTCTGTATTTGATGCGAGAATCTGGTGATTTTCCCTACAATCAGTCAGCATTACAGATAAATTGGGACTATTACGCTCCCCGCACAGATATTAGTTATGGTTCTTCCTTGGGACCTGCCATTCACGCCATTTTAGCCGCAGATTTGGGCAAATCACAGGAGGCTTACGAATGCTTTATGCAAGCGGCAATGGTAGATTTAGAAGATAAACGCGGAAATACCCAAGATGGGATACATGGCGCTAGTGCTGGAGGCATTTGGCAAGCTGTAGTATTCGGTTTCGGTGGTATTCAATTTCGGGAAAATGTCCCAATCGCCCATCCTCACTTACCCCCAACTTGGACAAGGCTAAAATTTAAGTTACAGTGGCATGGTAAATGGCACGAGTTTGATTTGCGTCAGGAATTACCAAAGGCAGGAAAAACTAACATCCGGGGCGTGATTTTTGATTTAGATGGCGTATTGACTGATACCGCAGAATATCATTACCAAGCTTGGCAAAAGTTAGCTAATGAGGAAGGTTTATTTTTTAATCGAGAAATTAATGAATCCTTGCGGGGTGTATCTCGTCACGCTTCTCTGATGTTGATTATTGGTAATAGAGAATATTCAGAAGTGCAAATTCAGGAAATGATGGCTCGGAAAAATAATTATTATGTAGAACTAATTCATAATATTACACCCGCAGATTTATTACCGGGGGCTGTGGCTTTGTTGGCTGAATTGCATGAAGCTGGGATCAAAATCGCCATTGGTTCTGCTAGTAAAAATGCCCGCATGGTGATTGAAAAATTGGGAATTGGTGATAGAGTAGATGTTGTTACTGATGGTGATACTGTCCAAGCTGTCAAACCAGCACCAGATTTATTTCTTAATGCCGCCAACCAGTTAGGAATTCCCCCAGATGAATGTGTGGTTTTTGAAGATGCAGCCGTAGGTATTACAGCCGCTAAAGCAGCAAATATGTGGGTGGTAGGCTTGGGACCAGAGGAGAGGGTAGGGGATGCTGATGTGGTTTTGCCTAGTTTAGCAGGAGTCAAATGGGATGAACTGATTAAGAATTTGTTTCACGCAGAGGCGCAGAGGCGCAGAGAGTAATGGGAGAATGAATTTTTTTGACGTTCAATTTTACACTTAATTGGTTTTCACATTCAAGGCATATTCTTTAAACCTTTCCAAATCTGCTTGGATTGTGGATTCTACCACTTTTCCTAAAAATAAGTTATCCATAAGTTTACCAATTAATCCAGGAATAGCATAGGAAACTGTCATTTTCACAACACTCATCTCATGACGATCATAAAACCGAATAGCCCCTTGATTTGGTAAACCATCAACCGATTCCCATTGAATAATTTGATTAGGAATCATTTTAGTAATTCGGGATTTCCAAGCAAATTCTAACCCTCCTGTACTTAGTTTCCACAGGGAAATTTCTGGGTTATCTGGAGAAATTGTCACCGAATCAATCCATTTCATCCATTTAGGCATTTGCTCTAAGTCAGACCACAATTCCCATGCTAGTTCTATGGGAATTTCTACTTCTACTTGGACGCTGTGTTCTAACAATTCACTCATAGGATTTTAGATTTTAGATTTTAGATTTTAGATTTTAGATTTTAGATTGGTAATGGGTAATGGGTAATGGGTAATGGGTAATTGGTCATTGGTCATTGGTCATTGGTCATTGGTCATTGGTAATTGGTCATTGG
>B570J14230_10000738_pt1 | contig 13275 bp, 12 predicted proteins | sample LakMenepilimnion_3_FD_14230 | JGI IMG/M metagenome (IMG submission 14230) | reverse complement strand
AAAATTGAAGAGAAGCTGCCAAATTCTGTGCCAGAACCATGAGTACCAGTTGAAATTGCACCTGCAATTCTTTGGGAATCAATATCTCCTTGGTTTCTCAGTGCCAAACCTTTATCCCATAAGGGATCTCCCAGTGCACTAATTGGTGTACCAGAACCAACGAAAGCTCTTTGCTTATACGGATCAACTGCTTTTATTCCACTAATTTTTTCTAAATCAAGTAACAAACCATTTGTTTCAACAATGGGAGTAAATGAATGACCTGTAGCCATTACTCTTATTTTTTGTTTTTTTTCTAAAGCTTTTTTAACAGCCTTTACTACTTCTTTTTCACTCTTTGGCTGAGCAAAACTTGCATATTTAAACGTTTGATTTCCAACCCAGTTAGTCCAGTTACCAGCCATGGGCCAAATCTACCAATAAAGAAGGGTTAGAAGCAATAATCTAATTAGTAATAACGAGTATTTCCCTCTAAGAAATTACATACTTTTGTAAAACTTTAATTGTTTCTGCCACGCCATTATCCGATCGCATGCTCTGGGATACTTTTATTACATTGTCTCGATATTTTAAAGCTTCAAGAATTCTTTGTGAAACTTTTTTGCTTTTTAACTTCCTAAACGGAAGTGATTTTGGCCCAAGTTTTTGAGTATGTAATTTATGAGCCCACCAAGGTTGATCAACAATAAAAGGAACTATAACTGAAGGTGTTCCTGCTCTTAATGCGGCATGGGTTGTACCAATTCCGCCGTGATGCAAAATGACTTTGACTAAAGGAAATATCTTTGTATGCGAAACTGACTTCAAATGCATAACATCAGGATCATTTTTAAATTCAGCACTTACTTCTAGCCCACCCCAACCAGTTGAAACTAAAATTTGCATATTCAATCGCTTAGCACCCTTGATGATTTCATCTGTGATCTTTAGAGGATTACCTTTTTTCATCGATCCAAAACCTGCATAAACAGTGTCTTTTTTATTCACAAAATCCAGAACACTCTGATCTACTTCTTCTTTATCTGGTTCATGCCAAGGCCCAACAAGATAAGTGTTATCTGGCCAGTCACTTGGTCTTTTTAACACAGCGGGACTTGTTAAAGATAAATAAAAATCAGGTTTTACATTTTTGATTCCAAGTTTTTTGGACCATCTTCTTGTTTCTAAATAAAATAATTTTTCAGCCAATATCACAGCTTTAAAAGTTAATTTATTTAGAATTCCCAAGTTAGAAGTCCAAAGACCAGCCGAAGCAAATTCTTTAGTGGGCGTTAATACGGGAATGATTTCTACTAAGCCAGAAGCTGCACCAATTGATCTTGCCGCAATAGGTGCTGTTAAAACTGTTGGGTGATAAAGCACAACATCTGGTTTTACTTTGATTATTTGTTCAGCTGCGGTATTCAATATTTTTACAATAAAAGGTCTAACGTTAGGCAAAAAGTCTAATGAGTTCTTAATTATTGACACACCGTTTTTGTCAACAAAGTATTGAATAGATCCTGGAAGTGGTAAAGCCACAAATTTTTCGTTAATTATTTTTGGAAGAAACTCTTCAGTAACCGATAGATAAACTTCGTGGCCCAATTTTGTTGCTCTTTTAGCAAATGCGTAAAAAGGTTCAAAATCACCTCGGCTACCTGCTGTGACAAGAAAAATTTTCAAATTATTATCCTCATTTAAAACCTAACTTATCAGAATTTAAAACTATGGCTTTCTCAGATTGAGTGACTTATCAATGAATCCAAATCATTTTTGGGCCCACCAAAAGTTTTACTTAATTTCAACATTATTATGTTTAACAATATGATTGAGATTAAAGACGCCGCCCACAAGCTTAAAGATGGCTTTTTAGTGGCATTCCCAACTGAAACTGTTTATGGTTTGGGTGCAGATGCCACTAACCAAGAATCTGTGTCAAGAATTTTTGAAATAAAAAACAGACCAAATGATCATCCCTTGATTGTTCACCTTGCATCCATTAATCAGTTACCCGATTGGGCTATCGATATCCCAAAATATGCACAAGATTTGGCCCAAGCATTCTGGCCTGGCCCAATGACCTTAATTTTAAGAAGAAACAAAATCGCTAAAGATTTTGTGACAGGTGGTCAAGAAACTATAGGAATAAGAATTCCAAATCACGAAATTGCTCTTTCTTTATTAGAGGAGTTTAGAAAGATTGGCAGTGGCGCTATTGCTGCCCCTAGTGCAAACAAATTTGGCAAAGTTTCTCCAACCTCTTTTGAACATGTGCAAAGTGAAATTGGAAAAGATTTAACTCAAGATGACCTAATTATTGATGGAGGAAACTCTCTAGTTGGAATTGAGTCAACCATCATCGATTGCACAGGCAATTTACCAAAAGTTTTAAGACCAGGAGCAATCTCAGACAAGATGATTCAAGATATAACTGGAAAGTTACTGTCGAATCATGCAAGCAACATTAGAGTAAGTGGTTCTTTTAGTTCTCATTATGCGCCAAGTGCAAAAGTTGTTTTAGATGTAGAACCGCAAAGAGGAGATGGGTTTATTGCCCTTGCACAATTTGAAACTCCCAGTGGTGTTACAAGACTAAGTTCGCCTAAGACTGTAGAAGAATTTGCGCAAGAATTATATTCCGCTTTTCATCTTGGCGATCAAATGAATTTGTCAAGAATTGTTGTTATTTCACCGACGGGCGATGATCTAGCTTTAGCAATAAGGGATCGTCTACTGAAAGCAAGTAACGAAGAATAAGTTTCAAGAGCCGCTTTCGGGAATTGAACCCGAGACCTTTGCTTTACCGGAGCAAACAACCAGCGTTTAGTAGCACTTTAAATTGTTTATTTGTGGGGAACTAGTAAACCTAATTGAAACCTAATCAATCTAATTTCTTTTAATTAGGTGGCAAAACGATGGCAAAATAAAATCTCTAGAACCCTTTTAGTCTGGGCTACTGTCTTAAATCTTTAGGTCTTTTTAATAACGCAGGACTCACAAGGGGCATGCTCTATCATGGTTTCTATTTGTTACATTTAATTTTTTTGTTAATTTGTTTGTTTCTAAAAAGAATAGTTTTTCAGCTAACTTAATTCCATTATAGGTTTATCTGTTGAGAAATTTCAAATCTGATGTTCACAAACCTGATGATGCAAACTCCCTAGTTGGAGAAAGAACTGGAATCATCTCAACCAAAACACTAAGTGCCCTGAGATATTTTGCTGTTATTGGTGCAGTTAAGGCGGTTGGATAATAAAACACTACATCTGGTTTTATTTTGAGTATTTGTTGAGAAATTACTTCCAAGATTTTTACAATCATAGGTCTTACATTTGGTAGAAAATCTAACGAATTTTTAATAATAGAAATACCATAAGTGTCTACAAATTGTTTATTTGTTCCGGGTAAAACTAAAGTTATAAAATTATCATTCTTTGCCTCGGTGACAAGTTCTTCTGTCACTGCCAAATAAGCATCAAGACCTTTACTTACAGCTATTTTTGAAAAGCTAAAAATGGTTCAAAATCACCACGGCTATAGAAGGTTACTAGATATATTTTCAATCAATTTTCCTCATCGTTTTCGTCATACTTTTTGCTTGCCGAGATTACTACACCACACTATGCTCCGACGCTTTCCGAGGTCTAAAGTAATTAATGTTAGAAATTAAATTCTCTAATCTTTCAAATCAAAAAGTTTCTATCTTTTTAAAATAGATAATCTATTTTTGTGACTTAATGAGAGATAATTAAGTCTCCCCGGAATGCAGGTCTTTACTTTCTCCATTTATACCTATTATGATACGAAGTACCTTTAATGTAAGGAGTTAGATTTGTTAGTTGATGGAATAATTAATGGTCAGCTTGCATCTTTATTGGCACGATTTAGGCACGTTAATTCAATTGCGATTGTCGACGGACCATTTCCAACATATAAAGATATTGAAACTGTTGACTTAGCGGTGAATCTCGGGTTTCCAAAGATTCCAGATATTCTAAAAATTTTGTTACCCAAATTAGTTGTCTCAAACTATCTGTTAGCAGAGGAGTTTTATTCCAAAGTTGACCCCAAAGTAGTGGATCAGTACCTGAGTGTCTTAAAAGGTATCAAACAAATTCAAATCCCCCATGAACAATTCAAATTAAAAGTTGGAGAAACTTTAGGCATTATTCATACTGGCGACAACGTCCCCTACAGCAGCGTTATTTTAAATTCCGGTTGAAATTAGGCTTATGATTTCTTCTTTTGTTGGTATCGAACTTTGAGCACCTTGTCGGCCCACTGATTGAGTTGCGATTTTTGAAGCAAGTTCTGCTGCAATAAACGGACTGTATTTTTGCGTCAATAGCGCAGAAAAAGATCCAACAAACACATCACCTGCAGCGGTTGTATCGACCACCTTTATCTGATTTGCTTTTATTTCATGAAAACTTCCATCCTTAAGGCATAGCTTTATTCCCTTTTCTCCTAAAGTCACAAGTAAATTAAGGTTCAAGTGGTGAGCTAAAAACTTTATCTCGGCCTCATCAGGATATTTATTTTCTGGGTGAATAATTATAAATTCTGTTTCATTTGGAATTAACCAATCTGTGTTTAGAAGTAATTCTTGCGAAATTTTTCGCGCTGGTGCTGGATTTAATATCGTTATTATATTTAACTTTCGGGCTTCTTTAAAACTTTCAATTATTACTTTCTCCGGAATTTCAAATTGAGCAACTATTGTATAAAGTTTAGGAATTTGATTTATGGCAGATATAATTTGTGATGAATCAATTAGGTAGTTTGAGCCAGGTACAACAACAATTTGATTCTGACCTTTTTCGTCAACAACTATAATTGCTACGCCACCCTCACCTTTAACTTGTTGAATATATTTAATATTTAGTTGTTCTTTCTTAAAATGATTTACCATATTGTCAGATAAATAATCATCTCCTAAACAGGAAATAAAATAAGTGTTAATACCAAATCGATTAGCTGTAATTGCTTGATTTGCGCCTTTTCCCCCAAAAAAAGTTGCAAAGCGTTTGCCTTCTACTGTTTCGCCAGGGGTAGGGAAATTTGCTAGATATGTGACCATATCTGTATTTGAACTTCCAATCACCAACAAAGACTCCAAGTTATCCTCCTTTAAATACTGTATTAGATTTCCAAGCGCCATTACGCACTCCCAATCAGCAATCTAAAATAAACGTCCTTGACTTGGTAAGAGTTAGATGGGATTCTTTCCCTAACAGGTTTATGCAAAGGTGAATAAATATTCAGTATGAACCAAACATTAAAAAAATGGACATCACTTACCGCTGAAAATCAAAAAAAATCTCCTCCAGATTTTGAACTACTAAATGAATTTTCGGATCAAGCCCGAATGAAAACTCTAGACGTAATTGAGAAAATAAAAAAGAATAAAATTACCATTGAAGTTTTACCTGCTGACGGCGCGGGTTCGAAGAATGATTTTTTGATGCAATCGCAAAGTAATTATCTCCAAATCCCAATCAAAGGTTCTCAGATCTCAAAATTATCTGCACAAGGTGTAGCTTTTATTTCGGGAGTTCATTTGAAATATTTAAATTTAGATTACATTACAAATTTTAAGTTTTATCACAAGTATTTTTACCTCAAAAATTTAAATAAAAGAATACAACAATATATACAGGACTGGAATTATCTTTTACAGAAATTAGTCAATAATGAATGATTTTAAAGTGAATTACTCCTCAGAAAAATTCAATCAAATTAGATTTATAACTAAAATTGCAAAGCTATATTATGAAGAACATTTAAGCCAACCAGAAATAGCAAAAAAAATGCACATTTCACAAGCAAGAGTATCCAGACTTATTGCTTCGTCAATTAAACTAGGAATAGTCAAAACTATTGTTGCCCCTCCGCCAGGAATGTGGGTTGAATTAGAAAGAGAAATTGAGGACAAATATCAACTTGATGAAGTAATTATTGCAGAATCTGATGATATATATTTATTAAATAATTTAGGATCTGTCGCAAGTCATTATTTGGAAAAGACTTTAATGAGCAACGAGATATTGGGTATTTCTTCATGGAGCAGCAGTCTTCTATACACAATTGACAGCATGAAAATGCAAAAAAGAAAAATTGCTGATTTTGTGGTGCAAACAATAGGTGGTCTGGGTGCTGGGTCTGGTCAAATGCAGGCCAATAGAATGATGAGTCGTCTAGCAGAAGTCACGGGAGCAACTCCAATTTATATTCCCGCCCCCGGAATAGTTAAAACCGAAGAGATTAAGTTATCCCTGTTTGAAGAAAATGCCCTCCAAGAAGCTCTATCAAAATGGTCAAAATTAACAACTGTCTTGCATGGCATTGGTTCACTAAAACCAACTCCTTTACTTTCGGCTAGTGGAAATACTTTTTCTGAACAAGAGGTAAAAAATTTAAAAAATAAAGGTGCAGTTGGTCACGTTTGTTTAAGATACTTTGACGCTGATGGAATTTACATCAACTCTGAGATAAATCAAAGAATTATAGGAATTTCCTCAAAGGAACTAAAACAAGTTCCCCGGAGTATTGGAATCGCTGCTGGAATGGATAAAATTCACGCAATTCGTGGTGCAATTAAGGGTAAGTGGATTAATATTTTAATTACTGATTCTAATGTTGGTGCAAGTCTTATGAATGAGGGGTAGTAATAGGAGTAATTTAAGTTCTGGGACCAGGAATTTGGGCTTTTGATCAATTCTTTGGTAGGCAAGCAGTAGTTCATTACGGAAATCCAAGAACGGTCCAATTTTATTAAACCACTCCCCATACAGAGAAAATTCGGTCAAGGCGCTAAATCGAAGCATTAAAACCATAATGATCTTGAATGAGATTTGTGATCGGTTGGACCCGACAACAGTGTGAAAAATCTAAGAATCACAAGATGCATTGGCTGCCCAAGTCTATGTTGGAATGCGTTGGCGGGATCAAAATTCTAATCCAGTAAAACAGAAGCAATCCTCCTCAAACTGATTAGATTATCGTTTATGCATAATTATTCAGTAACTGTAATCTTTTCGTGACTTTCGAGTCTTGCCGTTGTACACGCTTTGGGCATACCTTTATCTCTACACAAACTATGAATTTAACTCCCTTGGAGCGCCTGCATTGATTTTCAAGCTAAGAGACACCCCAGAAATTCGCTCCTATTTATTTATATCAACATTAACAATTTTCTCGGCAATTTTTATTATTTCAAACACCACATTTAAAGGCGCCCAAGAGGTAGAAGATGCGGCGCCTAAATCCTTAGATCTTTCAGCATATGTGCGAGAGCAACTCCCAAAAATTACTCAAGAAATATCTGAAACTGCAATTGAAATGTCAGTGATTTCATTATCAATTGCAGAAAAAGGTGTAGTTGAAACAGGTAAAGAACTAGGTCGGGATTTGGGAAATAATTCATTTGTTTTTCCTGTCAAAACCACGGCAAAGGTAGCGTCTTATGATGAAAATTTTATAATCCTTGAAATCGAAGGGTCTGCAAAGGGAGATATGTTCAACATTCCTATCGGGTTGGCACTTTCAGGTAACCCGATCCGTGATGTCACTGGAAAAATTAAGTTTGGAGATTTCTTTGATCAGACTGAATATCAAGCGGCAGCCAATGCTTTCAAGGATTTAATAAGAGAAACAGTAATAAGCAAGCTAGATCCACCATCTTTAGTAGGAAAGACAATTACTGTTTATGGGGCTTGGAACAATGGACCACTTGAAAAAATATATAACATTATTCCTACATCTATAACAATTTCAGAGGCTGTAGATGAATAAAAAAAGTTTAATTTCAAAAGAATTTATAATTAAAGCCGTCAATGTTTCAAAATTTTATGGCGTTACACACGCTCTAAAAAATGTTACTTTTAAAGCAGAGGCTGGAAAAGTAACCGTGCTTTTTGGAGAAAATGGTGCTGGAAAATCTACTCTAATGAAAATTTTATCAGGCATAGAGCTACCCTCCCAAGGAAAAATTGAAATTTTAGGAAAAGAAGTAAAATTAGATTCTGTTAATATCGCATCCAAAAATGGTATTGCAATAATTCATCAAGAATTAAGTTTATGCCCAAATCTTTCTATTAGAGATAACATTTTTATGGGTCGGGAGAAAAAGAAATTTGGCTTCGTTGATTATCAAAATGAAGAAGAAGAGGTTATAAATGTATTAAAACAACTGGAAGAAACAATTACTCCTGACACTAAAGTGGAGGACCTTCGCTTAGGCTTGCAACAAATAGTTGAAATTGCTAGAACTTTAACGACAAACGCAAAAATTCTTATAATGGACGAACCCACTTCAGCACTAAGCACAGCAGAAGTACGTATTTTATTTAAGGTCATTCGCGAATTAAAGGCAAGGAATGTCGCCATTATTTACATTTCACACCATCTTGAAGAAGCCTTAGAAATATCTGATCATGCTTATGTTCTACGTGATGGTGAATTGGTCGCTGAATCAGAAGTCTCAAAAATTGATTTGACATGGGTTGTTTCGAACATGCTGGGTCATGAAATTAAAGAAAACGTAAAGCATGAATCAAATTCAAATTTGGGCCAAGAAATCATAAAAATCGAAAATATAAATATTTTAGAAAAAGGAACTGCTACAACTAAGTTATTTGCTGTAGAAAATTTCTCTCTTAGTGTGCGATCTGGAGAAATTGTGAGTATTTTTGGATTAATGGGGTCTGGCAGAACCGAATTAATGGAGGCTCTGGCTGGAAAGGATGACATTGTCTCGGGCAAACTATTTTTAGATGGCCACGACATTACTAAACTTTCAATTGCTCAACGAATTAAAATGGGCTTGGGTTTGGTTCCTGAAGATAGACAAAAAGATGGTTTGATTCAACAAATGAGTGTAGGCTCAAACTTATCTTTAGCGAGTTTTTTCAAATATTTGAATATTGGCTTATTAAACAAAAATGTTGAAGGTAAAAACATTAGTTCTGCTATCAAAGATGTCAGAGTAAAAACATCTGGACCAAAAATGCCAATTGAGTCTCTAAGTGGGGGGAATCAGCAAAAGGTTGTCATAGGTAGAATGCTATTAACTAACCCAAAAGCTATTTTGTTGGATGAACCAACACGAGGAATCGATGTGGGTGCAAAAAGTGAAATCTTTAATTTATTACGAGAGCAATCCCAAAAAGGTCTAGCTGTTTTATTTGTAACTTCCGAAATTAGTGAGGCAATTAATTGGTCGGATCGAATTGTAGTCATGTCTAGAGGAGAACTAGTTGAAATCTTTGAGAATAAGAAAGTTGAAAGATCAGAAATTATGTCCGCAGCAGAGGCCTCAGTGAAGAAAGAAGTGATGTTATGAAAAAGAAAACCTCCATTGCCAATAGTAAGTTACAATTGCCAGAACAAGCACTAACCAACTCAAAATTTGATAGAAGAACTTTTTTAATTGAAATTCGTGCTGTAGTTGCCCTATTAATAATAATAGTTTTCTTCTCTTTAATGACTGATAGATATCTTCAACTTGACAATATTTTGCTAATGACCCGTCACGTAGCTATGAACGCGATTCTTGCTATTGGAATGTTGCTAGTTATCCTTAATGGCGGCATCGACCTATCGGTTGGTTCAATCGTGGGGCTTTCTGGAGTTGTTGCGGGTTACTTATTGCAGGGTGCTCCTATCCCAGGGACAGACCTAGTTGCATTCCCCAATATCTGGGCCGTGCTCCTGATTTCTCTTGGTGTAGGAATTGTCTTTGGGTATTTAAATGGATTTCTAATAGCGCGGTTAAATATAGCGCCTTTCATCGCTACATTGGGAATGTTGTATGTCGCTCGAGGTTTAGCAAAATTAATCACCAATGGAACGACTTTTACAAAACTTGCAGGATCCGAAGAACTTGGAAATACCGGCTTTATAAAAGTTTTCGCCTCCCAACCTTTAGGAATTCCTTTACCAATTTGGATTATGTTTATTTTCGCAGCTATTTTTTCCGTTATCTTAAATCGGACTGCTTTTGGTAGATGGCTATACGCATCTGGTGGAAATAACCGTGCTGCAGCATTAAGTGGTGTGCCCGTAAAAAGAGTTAACATAAGAATTTATGTACTCTCAGGATTATGTGCAGCGATGGTCGGAGTTTTATTCACAGCAGATTTACGAGCATCTATTCCAAACATGGGTGAATTTTCAGAGTTAAATGCAATTGCTGCTGTAGTTATTGGTGGTACCGCACTATCGGGAGGAAGAGGCACAATAAGAGGCACTTTAATCGGTGCATTCGTTATTGGCTTTCTCGTCGATGGCCTAGTCTTGATCGGCATTTCTGTCTTTTGGCAGGAAACGATTAAGGGCGCTGTAATTATCGTTGCAGTCGCCGTAGAAGAAATACAAAAAATTGTGGAGCGAAGAAGGAAACTTCGAATCGCTACATAATTTTTGTATCTAGCAAACAATAGAAAAGAGAAATAAATGATTAGAAGATTAAAAGCTGTGGCAGTTGCAGCAGCTCTTGTCTTCGGTCTAGCAGCATGCAGTACTGGATCTTCCGATACAGCAGCTGATAGTGCCGATGCAGGATCTGGTTCAGCAGGCGGTGGCTTAATTGCCATCATTACTGTTGACCCTGCAAACCCATACTGGAAAGCTGAAGTTGATACCGCTAAAGCAGAAGCTGAAGCACTTGGTTATTCAACAACAGTCAATGCCCATGGCAACGATCCAGCAAAGCAAACTGAATTCATCGACGCAGCAATCAGTGCTGGCGCAAAAGCCATCATTCTTGACCCTGCCGGTGCAGATGAATCAGTCGGAGCAGTTCAAAAAGCAACAGATGCAGGTATCGCAGTATTTCTAGTAAATGCTGAAATTTCCGCACAAGGTGTTGCAAAAGCTCAGATCGTTTCCAATAACGCACAAGGTGCAACTCTTGGAGCAAACGAATGGGTAAAAGCAATGGGCGGAAAAGGTAACTATGTTGAATTATTTGGTAACCCAACTGATAACAACGCAGGCGTTCGCTCAGATGCTTATCATGCAGTAATTGATGCTCTTCCAGACTTCAAGTTATTGCAAAAAGAAACCGCTAACTGGGATCGTGCAGAAGGAAAACAAAAGATGGAACTTTTGCTTTCAGCACACCCTGACCTAGAAGGTGTAATTGCTGGTAATGACGAAATGGCACTTGGAGCTATTGAGGCTCTTCGTGACGCTGGCAAATTAGACAAGGTTAAAGTTCTTGGTTTTGACGGCAATGATGATGCAGTTGCTGCAGTACTTGCAGGAGAAATGGTCGCTACAGTTCTTCAACCAATTGTTGATGGAACAAAAGCTGCTGTTGCTCAAGCACACGCTTTCTTGACAGATGGAACACTTCCAGCTTCAGAAAAGCAAGCAATTGATTGCATTTTGATTACCAAAGAAAATGCAGGAAGCCTAAAAGGATTTGTTTTAAACTAAATTAAAACAACCTCCTTTTATTATGGGGCGGGTAATTATCCCGCCCCATAATAAAAAATCACTTTGAGATGGAGTACAAATGGCGCAAAAAATGCAGGCAGTAATTTGCCACGAGCCAATGAATTACAAACTAGAAGAAATTGATGTCCCAAGTGCAGGACCAGGCGAAGCGCTGGTAAAAGTTGAGGCTGTGGGCATCTGCGCAAGTGATTTGAAGTGTTATCACGGAGCTGCAAAGTTTTGGGGAGATGAATCAAGACCAGCTTGGGCAGAAAAAGAAGTTGTCCCGGGCCATGAATTTGTAGGCGAAATAGTTGAGATAGATGAAGAGGCGAGCAAGCGTTGGGATGTCAAAAAAGGCGATCGCGTTGTAGCTGAGCAAATTGTTCCTTGTTGGGAATGTCGCTTTTGTAAAAGAGGTCAGTACTGGATGTGCATGCCTCATGGAATGTTCGGTTTTAAAAGAGCAACTCCTGGGGCGATGGCTTCCTATATGGTTTTTCCAAAACAAGCCTTAGTCCATAAAATATCTAAGTCTGTTAAACCACAACATGCTGCTTATGCAGAGCCACTTTCATGTGCTTTGCATGCTGTTGAAAGAGCAAATATCAAATTTGATGACGTCGTTGTTGTCGCTGGCGCTGGCCCAATTGGACTAGGAATGGTTGCAGGTGCTGCAGCAAAATTTCCTGGAAAATTAATTGTGCTTGATCTAGATGACAGAAAACTTGCAGTCGCAAAAAAATGTGGCGCTGATATAACTTTAAATATTAGCAAAGTAGATGCTGTTGAAGAGATCAAGAAATTAACTGGCGGATATGGGGCAGATATTTATTTAGAGGGAACAGGTCACCCAAGTGCAGTGGCACAAGGATTAAAATTACTCCGCAAACTTGGCACCTTTGTTTGCTATAGCGTCTTTAAAGAAGATGTTAAGGTCGACTGGAGCATAATCAGCGACGACAAGGAGCTCGATGTTTTAGGAGCTCACCTTGGCCCCGGATGCTGGCCTGCGGCAATTAGAATGATTGAATCTGGGAAATTACCACTAGATGAAATTTGCACCCACCAACTTCCACTTGTTGACTTTCAAAAGGGGCTTGACATGGTTGCAGATGGGACTCAATCTATAAAAGTTTCACTTATACCGAACTAATTTACAGGCTTTCTTCACAGATCCCTCGTCTGGAATAGAGCTTATTCTCCATGTAACTTGTAGTTTTGATGCAATTCCTCAAAACTAAAGCGAGCCGCTTTCGGGAATTGAACCCGAGACCTTTGCTTTACGAGGGCAACGCTCTACCAACTGAGCTAAAGCGGCCGGGGTTAATTAATTTGACGTGGGTAATTGAGAAACTCGGGTGTCACGACGTTTAATTAGGTCATCAACCATGGAAATAAATCTTGCAATACTAGAACCAGGTTTTGTGTCACCAAAGTAATAATTTCTCATTGATTCATAAGAACTTCTATCCACTTGTCCTGCTACATGATCAGAAATTAACTTATCAACATTACTAATATTGTTCTTATTTATAACTGTGACAGCTTTTGATACAGGTGCAATTTTTGCAAATTCTTCTTCATTACTNCTTCTATCACACATCAACATNGCACCTTGTGGTTTCAAATACAAATAATCAATTGTTACCGCAGAAACATCAGAAACCAAAAGATCAGCCACTTGCAAAACTGGTAGAGGATCTCCTGCAACTAACTTATGTTTTGCNNTTGGATCTTTTGAATTCGCAGAATCCAGTAATGACAAAACAGCTTTATGGGCACGTATCATATGTGGTTTAGGTGAAGTCGTTACCTTTGGATGTGGTTTATAAAGAAGAGTTGAATTAG
>B570J14230_10000737_pt1 | contig 13289 bp, 16 predicted proteins | sample LakMenepilimnion_3_FD_14230 | JGI IMG/M metagenome (IMG submission 14230) | reverse complement strand
GAGTAAGATTACCCTTACAAATACTTACAAAATAAAATCTAATAGCTAAACCTGCTGGGTCTAATGGTAAAGAATCAGAATGGACTATTTTTGCTAATCCCGGACCATCATAACCTTCTTGAATAAATTCGTAAAGTCTATCTTTTGCGTAGTTGTCTCTTAATGTCATTTGAGAGCGTTTAATGAAGTTAACTCTTTTGTCTACTTCAAATGGAATATTTCTGACATCTTGCCCAGGAAAATTTTCTTCAAGGTATTTCATTTCTGATGGTGATAAAAAGGGTAAACCTGTACTTGGATCAAATTCTGGTCTGAAAATTCTATAATATGTATTTCTCAATTCTGTACTTCTAAAACCAGTTTGTTTTATGACTTCTGGTTTTTCAACTTTTATCTCTTCTATTAATCCAGCGTTCTTAATCATTTCATATAAGTTAAAATTCACTGGATGGTCTATCAATTTCTTCCATCTAGCAATTTCTTCTTCATTCATTTTTCCAGATAATGCAAGAATTTTTGTCCAACCACTTTCACCTTTGACATTGGTTTTTTTAACTAGCTTCTGCACTTCTTCGTTTATTGCTTCTACGTTTTGAATAACTGTTGGATCAGTAAACTTTGATGGCAGTGGGCTTTTAGATGTCTTTCTTCTGTCTGGGAATAAAATCTTAAGTGCTTCAACAGGTGTGTTAGTAACCATCACTAATAAATCATTTTCATCAAAATTAGGTATCTGTAAGGCACGACTCTTGATTTCTTTAAATTCATCAATAATTTCATTGATTTCTTTTTGAACTTCTTTTGAAATCCAGGTTTTTATAGAAGCGATTTGATCTGGATCTTGATAATCTGGTAGTCTTCCTAAAATTTCAGTGGCTTCAGGAGTATTTCTTTTTGATGTTCTACTTAACTCAATCAATTCTGGAATAAATACTTGATTGACACGCTCTAATAATTTCTTGATGATAATCTCTGAAACTTGATTTTGATCTAAACCTGTTTGCTCTAATTGTTCTTTGATAGTACAAGCTGATTGAATTAAAGTAGTGATGTTACTTCTGTATTTTTCAAGGAACTCAAATTGTTGTGGTACACCTGATACTTTTGTTTCTGCTAATAATTTGTATGCAGCCTCAATGCCAATTTCTCCAGCTGCTAATTTTTCACCAATTTCTCTATCAAGGTATTCAGAAATATAGGCAGCTTTTTCTTCAACTGTTCTTCCTGGAATGTCTTCAGGAGATACTTTAGTGGATAAATCTGCAGCTAATACGTGTTTGTTTAAATTGAACATAAATAAAATCCAAATTAGAGATATGATTACTTTTCTTTTTTAGGAGTTTTCAGCCCTTTATATCTAGAATATTAAAGCTAGTTTAACGTTAGTCCTTGGAGGGTTTAACAATGGCGTTCTCTCTTAAGTTATTTGCTGTGATCAAATGTTTGATTGCGGCTTTATTTATTTTAAATTCTCAACAAACATCTTATTTGTTATACTTGAACAACCCAGAAACAATTAATAAGTCAGGAGTACTGCACGATAAAAAATATACACAAAATACAAGAGTGAGATATTTTGTTCATTATAAGAATGGAACAGATAAGCCACAAAAGTTTTATATGAATTCTGATCTTAAAGTGAAGTCATTGAAAAAATCTTTTAATGCTCACTATTTGCCTGACAGAGCGGGAGCATATTCGATTAAAAATTTCTTTACAGCCAAACAAAATACTGCTCCTCTTAATGTCTACTGCAAATTAGATCCAGAAGAAACTATATCTGGCATCATTGAGGGCGAATTTCAACAAAATGACCGGGTCATATGTAGATTAGGTGTAGAGAACAACCCAATAAATTACCTTGATGTTTTGCAGTTAGATTATAAACTAGAAAAATCTCTTGATGTTTATATGAAAATTCCATCATCAGTTGTTATTGGAGAAAAGATTGAAGGCACAGTTTTAGGTCAGTATGGTTCTGATATAAAGCTCACTGTAATTCCTCACAAATCAGGAATTATGAAGATGTCTTTCTCTCCTCGTGGTGGTGACGGATTGCTTGTATTTTCACATAAGGGTAAAATTACAATGACTGAATTTGTATCTGTCAAAAAAGAATCAGATGTATTTCATCTTAAGGTAGAAAAGAATGTACCTGAAGTATTTACATTCATTCCTATTGGTGGATTGAATTACCCAATAAAGATAAATTTCAATCTTTATGATTTTACTGACAAAAATATAGCATAGGAAACAAGATGGAAGAACGAAAAGTTGCTGGCGTAATTGTTGATGAAATGACAGCTGAAGCACAAACAAGAGCTGCTATGGATGAACTTATGGGAGTGGATAGTGATTCCCATAATATGAAGTTTGAGAAGATGTATGTTGTCAGAGATGGAGAAACAATCGAAATTGAAGTTCCAGTAGATGACATTGATCTTCTTGATGATATGGATGATGATGATCTGACTGAAGAAGGTGAGAGGTCATTAGGAATTATTGATGCTGGTTTTGATACAACAACCAATGAATCTGCATCAAAGAAAAATCGTGATCGTATGGCTGTAGTTGATGTTGTAATGAATACCAAGGAAGACCAACCAAATATTGTCTGCCCGTATACCGGAAGCACAGATGTTTACCAAGTTAATTCTTCCACTTGGGCTAGCTACGAAACAGATCAACCATTTTTAGTCAGAGTGCAAATGAACGATGAGGAAGACTAATCTTCCTCATCCTCTAAAATAATTCCAAATCCAAGTTTAGATTTATCTTCTAATACTTGGATTTCTTTTTTTAAATCACCAATCTCTTCACTAAGATTGTTCATTTGATTTTTGATATCTTTAAAATGTTTGCTGAATGAAAGAAACAAATCTCCGAGAATTTCACCTAATTCTTCATTAGAAACACTTTCTTTAGACAATATTTCTTCTAATCTTACTTGAGTCATTATCCTCTCCTTAATTTCGGCTTTGGATATGATGAATTATTATCTGATTGTGGCGAGTTCATAATCATAGTGAGAATTTCATCAAGTTTCAATTTGCCTTTTCTTGCTTCGTCTGATTCTAAAGCTGCTTCAGTCAATATTGCTCGTAAATCGTATAATTCAGTAAGTAGCATATCCCGATCAATACTTATTTTCACATTCCCCTCCAATGAAGAAGCCAGCACAATATAGATTTTCACAAATTAACAATGAGCTCCTATGCTGTTTGGCTAGTCCTGGCATTTTATCAGAAACAAAATTTGTTTTTACGAATGATTATGAGATAAAAATACCCAGTACATTATTTGTAGACAACAAGGGAACGACATTTAGAAAAATATGTGATAACTATAAAGACTTCAATAATCAAACATATTTAAAATTTAGAAAAATAGAACTTGACATTACAGTTGATTTTTTCATTCCATATTTTAAATCTACAGAATTTCTTTGTATGAGCTGCAATAAATTACATAATGGTAAGACAAACAAATGTTGTCCAATGACTAATAATCCTGTAAAGTTAATCAAAGCGGAATTGTATAAAATTGAGATTCCTAATGTGTTCGATATTCCTCATTCTATTGTTAGATCCAGAGCTGAATTTATAGACTTGCATTTTCCAGATATATTGTCTACAATGCTAGTGAGATGAATAGACAAATAAAATCAATTCGAATTCAAGACTTTCAAAATCACCAAGATACTTTCTTTGAATTAAAACCTGGTCTGAATATAATCACAGGCAGTTCTGATAATGGTAAGTCAGCAATTTCAAGAAGTTTACACCTTGCTTTTTTAGACTCTTTCAGAAAATACGATGTTAGAGAAGGTCAGAAAAATGCAAAAGTGTCAATTACATACAATAATGGTGATTGGTATTCTCGTACAAAAGGCGATACGAATGAAATAGAATATCAAAGAGAAGGCCAAGAAAAAGTAAAGCACTCTAGATTTTCAAAAAATATTCCAACTGATGTTACAGAATTTCTTGGTCATATCCCTAAGACTTTATCTGGCGCACTTCCTTTAGCTAACCAAGAAGAAAAGTTTTTTCTTGTAACCTTAACCGACGAAGCATTACCTAAAGAAATATCACGTTTGCTTGGAATTGATGACTTAGAAGAAGCTGCTTCATTACTTGGATCTGATGTCAATAAGATTTCAGGAGATATCAAGAAAGTAGTTTGTGAAATTGAAAGCACTAAAGAAAAACTTGAACCGTATGAAAATCTTGATCAAAAGATTAAAAACTTAAATGAATTCAAGGAAATGATTGCGGAATACGAAGCACTTGAAAAAGAAATTAAAGACATAAACGATCTTTGTGCTGAGTATCAAAAGATTGGCAAGCAATATGCTGATTGCAAGGCTGAAAAAGAAAAATCTGAAAAATTATTCCAATTTCTTTCTGATAATATTCCTGTATTAGAAAAGCAATTTAATGAAATTTCTGATGGTCTTATTTTAAATGAGAACATCCTTAAAACACGGGAACAATTCAAAATCACAAAAGAAAAATACAACGTCTTTTATGAAATTGCTGAAGGTGTAATAGGCACTCTAATTTCAGGATGTGTAAATGAACATACAATCCTAGATGAAATAATCAATCTTGATGATGATTTTAATGAAATTTCTTTGGATATTGATACAAAAAACAATGCAATTCAAAGTCAAAATAATATCATTGAAGATTGCGATACAAATATCAAAGAACTTGAGCAATACTTGAAAGATAATTTTGAAGTTTGTGATGTTTGTGGAAACGTAAAATGAATAACCTTATCAAACAAAATAAAGTGATGTTTGTAGGTGATATCCACTTGATGGATAAGCAACCTAAAAACAGACTTGATGATTATAGTTTGGCAATTAGAACCAAACTCATTGAATGCTTTACAGTTGCTGAAGAAAAGAAAGTTGACGCTGTAGTCCTTCTTGGTGATTTATTCGAAGTTTATGAAGTTGGCCCACTTCTTCGTAATCAAACTTTAGATATTCTTAAAGGTGGTCCTAATGGCAACAAACCTTGGTCATTTCCTATCTATGTTTGTGTAGGAAACCACGATCTTGATAGTTCATCTAATCTTGAAAAAACAGCCCTTGGAACTCTTATTTCTGCTGGTTATTTGATCAAAACAGACTACGAACCAACATTAGGAATTTCATTCGCTCATTATCATCCTTCATTAGATAGAGATATTAAGGCTGGACACTTAACTACTTCACCAGCAATTATCTGGGTTTGTCACGCTTCTATTTCAAATAAACTTGATCGCTTTGGAGAATATACTTTTCTTTTTGAAGACACTCCATTGCATCCTAATACTTCTTTGGTTATTTCAGGGCATATTCACCACGAAATGAAGCAAACTAGAAGTGATGGTAAGCGTTTTATCAACCCAGGTGCAATTAGTCGTTATTCTGCATCAAGAGACAATTTAGAGAAAGATATTGAAATTCTTATCCTAGATTACACTCTTGATGGTGAAATTCTCAATGAAGAATATCTCAAGCTTAAATCTGCAAAGCCAGCTAGTGAAGTTTTCAAGTTAGATGAAATAAAGGCTGCTAAAGATTTGAAAAAAGATACTTTAGAATTTAAGATAAAAGTTGCCCAAATGAGAACTCACACTTGGCAATTTACATCTTTGGATGATAAACTAGCTGCTTTAAAGGTAATGGCAGAACAATCAGAAATTGGTGAAGAAATTACTAACATTGTTGTAGATGCTGTTAAAAAGGTAAATGAAAAATGACCGCTCAAGAAATTTTAGATCAAATCGAATCATACAAGAACAAGAAAGGTAAAGCAGAAGGCAGAGTTCAAACCTTGACTGAACAACTTGATGCTTTAGAAGTTGACTTTCAAACACTTGTAGATACCTGTGAAGAGAAGTTTGGTTGTAAGCCAAAAGATCTTAAAAAACTTATGGCTACGAAACAATCTGAATTAGAAGCTAAACTTCAAGAAATTGAAGAGAAACTCCAAGAGCTCACAGGAGAATAATCTTGGACTTATTAGAAATCAAGAAAGAGTGCAACAAAATTGAAAGAAACTTGATTGCACTCGAAATTGAAAGAAACGCCCTTGCAGCCCTTTTAGAAGAACAAGAACTTAAATTGCTAGAACTTGAAACTAAAAAAGATCATAATAAAAAGGGGCAGATATTTTTACGTATGAAAGCTGCTGACACTAGAGTTCAAGCCCTTGCATCTATTGAAGAAATCGTCACCGCAGCATTAAAAGAAATGTATGGTGAAGACTATGTATTCTCTTTGGAATTGAAAGAAGTAAGTAGCAAAGAAGGCGAAAACACTGGTCTATTTACTATCTTACCTTGTGTTGAGAAATTGCATGATGGCAAAAGATCTAAGCGCCCAATCAAGGGTTCTAATGGTGGAGGCTTGATGGAGATTGTTAGTGTCCTCTTGCGTTTTGCATTTGGAACCTACAACAACTATGATAGTGTTTACGTACTTGATGAAGCATTCTCTGCTGTTTCTAAAGATGGAATAATGGGACAATTGCTCATATTTTTAGACAGATATATTGCCGAATTAGGATTGCAAGTGATATTAATTACCCATTCTGCTGAAAGTTTTTCTCAAATTTCTGCACAGAATTATCTTGTTTATAAAGAGGATGGTATTGCTAAGATCAAACTTGCATCTAGAGATGATATCCTTGAAATGCAAAGTTTGGCTATAAGCGCAAAAAAATGAAAACAGTAAAAGATCCCACTTATGATTTCGTAAAAGGTATTTATATGCAACACGTTCCTCTACAATCTGAATTGGTCAACCCATTTCAAGCTAATAAACGTCAGCGTAAAAAGCCTGTAGTTAAGACACTCAAAGAAGCACCTGAAGATCTTAAGGATTGGACTGCCAAGCACTTCACTGACTATTTTTTAAATGAATACAAGAAAGCATTTGATGGGGTCTATCGAGTCACTTACACATCTGACAATAAAATCATCAACATAATTGCTGATTTTATGGAAGACAATAAGTTAGACAAGAATGAATGGACCAAGAAATTTATTGATTGGTGCTTCACAAACAAGACTGTGATTATGCAAAGGTCAGGACATTTCTTACTTATGGAATTTCCTCACTATTTGAATCGTTATTATCAAGACATAATCAACACAAGTAGTACCACTCCTCTTATTGATATCTATGATGAAGTAAAGAATTTGGCAAAGCTTGGTAGGTCCAAAGAATTGTTTTCAAAGTTTGGAATTCCTATTGTTTGCTCTTACTACGCTAATACACAAAATATTAGCAAAGAAGATTTTACCTCTGGCTTGAATCAACTTTTCTTGACACTCTCTAAAGGTAATGCTGAAGAAAAGAAACTGATTGCTGATACTTTCCAAAAATCTGTTTCTAGATCACCATATCTTCCTGAATTTGAAATGCTTGATTGGCGTGAAATTTTTATTAAATACACTGCTAAATACAAGGAAGAAACCTGGTGGAGAGATGAAGATTATCCAGGTAATCCAAGATTTCAATTCGATAAGTTTATAAATGGACAGCAATCAAACAATAGATGAAATTGAGCTGCTAATAAGATCTAAAAGAACTGTCTTATATTTAGTATCTCAAGAAGAAAATAGAGTAATATCAGCTTTGGAAAATTTATGTTCCAAAGCTGATACTTCTTGGGATCTCGTAAAATGGGATATTGTTTCTGGACTTCATTCAACTTTCCCAGAATTTTTACCCGCAAAAGCTTCTGATTGTGTACTAGATCAAGAAGAAGTATTGGGCTGGTTCAAAAAACTTATAGTACCAAAGAATAAATTTTGTATACTGGTACTTAAAGATTACAACAAATTTTTTGGTTCTGGAAACTATCGTGGACAAGTTGAAATAAAAGTTGTCCGCCAATTGAAAAACTTAAGCTTTGATTTTTCCACAGAGAACAAAGCAATAATTATTCTTTCTTCAATACTAGAATTACCAACAGATCTAGAAAAGTCTGTTCCTGTAATTGATTTCCCACTTCCTAGTAAAGATGAAATAACAGAAAAAATTACATATCTTTTAGAAAAAGCATCTAAAAGACCTGACCTTGCTGCTAAATTTCAAACATCATACATCAAAGAAGAATTAGACAATGTAGTCAATTGTTTCAGAGGTTTGACCATATCTGAATGTGAGCAAGTTTGTACATATTGTATGATCAAGCACACTTCTTTATTACCAGAATCAATTATCCAACAAAAGAAAGATATTATCCGTAAGTCAGGTTTATTAGATTGGATTGATGATCCCACTGATATGAATAGTATTGGTGGTTTGTCAGGTTTAAAATCTTGGCTTGAAAAACGTAAAGATGCTTTTTCATTAGAAGCATTGGACTATGGATTGCCAGCAAATCCTAAAGGCATATTACTTGTAGGTATTCAAGGTGCTGGCAAATCATTATTCGCCAAAGCAATATCATCATTCTGGAATTTCCCCTTATTAAGACTTGATATGGGCAAAGTATTTTCTGGTCTTGTTGGAAGTTCTGAACAAAATATGCGACAGGTTTTCAAAGTGGCTGAATCTGTTGCCCCCTGTATTCTTTGGTGTGATGAAATTGATAAGGGTATGTCTGGATCAAAAGCATCTAGCACAACTGATGGCGGTACAACTTCAAGAGTTTTGGGTTCTTGGCTCACATGGATGCAGGATAGAAAATCTCCAGTATTTGTTGTTGCTACTGCCAATGATGTTTCTTCCTTACCGCCAGAATTATTAAGAAAAGGTAGATTTGATGAGATTTTCTTTGTAGATCTTCCTAAATTACTGGAAAGAAAAACTATATTTAAAATCCACCTTGAAAAAAGAAACAGAAATCCTAAGAATTTTAATTTGGAATTATTAGCAGATTTATCTGAAAGTTTTACTGGAGCTGAAATCGAAGCAGCCATAGAAGCAGCATTATATGAAGCATTTAGTGATAACAAAAGAGAAATTATTACATCCGATATAGCAGACGCAATTAAAGATTCCGTTCCCATTTCTAAATTGATGAAAGAAGAGATACAATACTTGAGATCTTGGGCTAGTGAAAGAGCACGAAATGCATCCAGTAGCAATTCTGAAATTAAGAGATACAATGGGAACGAGGATGATTTGTAATGGCTGAACCTAATTTTGAAGATATATTGGGTCTAAATGATTTAAAAGAAAACTTACAAAATAGCGCTAGAAACCTTAGAATGAATAAAGGTATTGGCTGTGCTCTTTGTGATTATTTTGGTTACACTACAAATTACAAGGGTAAATCTGTAATGTGTTCTTGTGAGAAAGAAAAATTTCTCCGAGAATTATATGTCAAGGCCAATGTTCCAAGAGTTTATATTGGTAAAAGCTTGGATGATTGGAACATTCGTGCAGACGCTCATGGAAGAGATCTTGGCCAAGAATCTAAAACTAGTGAACGAGTATTACTTTTACTAAAGTATTTTGAGAAGTTTTTGATTGATATTGTCAATAATGATCCTCCAAATATTCGTCATACCGGAAACATCAGGACACCACTTACTTCAATTATTTTTGATGGCAAGAATGGTAGTGGCAAAACATTCATAGGTGCTGTTTTAGTTCAATCTGCTATCAAAAAAGGCTTGTCTTCCAAGTATTATGATTGGACTGAAATTATAAGCATCTTAAGTGATTTTGATAAAAAAGATGAATTTGACAAGATGAACGAAGAATTCAAAAATCTTGATTTTATCGTTATTGATGGTATTGAACAATACAAGCAAACCCACCCTCAATTCCCACAAAATTTGGATAGACTATCAAAATCGAGAGTAAATTCTGGTAAACCTTTTATTTTATTGACGTATGGAACTTCAAACATCTCAACAGGATCAGGATGGAATTCTTTACTTCGCAGTTGTATTACGATAAGGTTGCCTTACGCAAGATGAAATTAGATCAACGTTCATTAGAAATTATGTTTTTATCATCCATCACTAAAAGTACAAAGTGTATGGATAAGGCTCTTGCACGTCAAATTACAAAAGATCATTTCGTTCACATAGAGCCTAGCGACACTTCTTCTTACACCCAGAAAATGTACGATTTTATAATGAAGTACTGGGAAAGAAGTGGTGGAAGTTTGCTCACTGGCTTTGTTCTTGAATCTTCTTTAAATGAAAGCAATATTAAAGATTACACTCGTAGAAAATATATTTCTTTATGGGATGAGATTGAGAATTTTGATTTTGATGAGAATGATTTTCATGAGGTTACTAGTTTATTAAAGAAAAATAAGGGTCTGCGTACACTTACTAAAACTTTTGAATCTTCCAATTCTTTTCTTGCTAATGGCGATCTTTCTAAAACTGTAGAAGCTATTCAAAAAGATCTTGATGATATACAAGATGAACTTTCTGAAAAATTTTCAGAGATTCAGAACTTTGATGTTTCTAATAGCGCTGATTTTTTCAAGAAAGAATATGAAAAGCGTCTTACACAGCCTGAATTATTTAAAGGTATTGAGTGTGGGATAAGCAACATTGACTCTAAAACTTTTGGATGGATGCCTGGACAAATTATTGTTTTTCTAGCTCCTTCTTCTGGTGGTAAGAGTGTAATGCTCTTAAACTCTGCTCTTCATGCTAATAAAGTTGGCAAGAAGAAAGTTTTGTATCTCTCTTTTGAAATGAACTCTTGGCTTTGTTTGCTTCGCCATGTTTCATTAAATTTCGAAATTCCTTATGATCAAATCAAAGGCACAGATCTTTCTCCTGATGAAATGAAGACAATTTATGATGGATTAAAAACACAAGAGAATGGTCCATATTTTGAATATGATGTCAATATGGAAGATCCTACGCCAGAGTATATTGATCAGAAAATTAGAGAGTTGATTAACACTAAAGGCAAGCCAGATCTTCTTGTTGTTGACTATATCGGAAATATGACTGTACGTAAGGCAGTTAATGGAGCAAAAGATTGGGAAAATCAATCTCAAGCAGTTAAGGGATTATTCTTACTAGCTAAAAGATATAACATTCCAGTGCTTACTGCTCAACAGATTAATCGGGATACAATTAGAGATTCTCGTAAGTCTAAAGATGAGAAGAAATTCATGTCTTATGATCAGGCTGCAGCATCTGGAGGTCAAAACCTTATGCACCTTTGTACCTATGCTATTGCCATGGAACCTAATCGTGAGCACGGATATTGCATTCTTCATCCTGTAAAAATGCGTGATGCTTGGTTTAATCCATTTCCTATTCGTATGAACAGAGAATATAACAAAGTCACTGAATTAGATGAAGAAGAGCAACAACAGATATTAGCATTGCACGGTGTTGCAACTGGTAATACAGTTGTCAAGGAAGTTCCCAAAACAGATCGCCCAGATGGCAAAACTCCTATAAGACGACCTACTATTATTTCAAATGATGGCACTGTTGTTGATAATGTGCTTGAACTAGATGAAGAAGAATTTGTACCTTTGAATCTTGATGATAATAGAGAACTTTCAGTGCCAGACTGGATGATTTATGAATAAAGCTACAATCACACGTAATTTTATTGATAATTTAGTAAAATCGATTGATATCATGGAGTTTATGGAGTCTGAGTATGATTCTGACTTCATAATATCAAAACATACTGATTGGGCTAATACAAGATGTCCCATGCCAAATCACGATGATGGTAACCCTTCTTTTGGTGTCAATACCAAAACTAACACCTACAATTGTTTTGGCTGTGGTGCTACTGGAGACTTAATTCAACTTGTTCAGGATGTTGAAGGATTGAATTTTGTAGAAGCAATACATAAACTCTCTGTATTTGCTAAAATTGATGTCGAAACTGTTGATTTTGATGTCAAATATCTTATGAGAGAAGTAAGCAATACAATCAAGAAATATCTAGAGAAAGAAAATAATGCTAGTAATTATCCTGGCGGTTTATCAGAGGTAGATTTCTTAATTTCTTTTTCTGAAAAGATTAAAAAATACGAACGGCTTAATAATTATAATCCTGAATTCATCACTTGGACTGATAGTGTTTATAAGCAGATAGATGAAGACTTACACAAAGAAAACTTTAAGAATTTAAATATCTTATGGAAAAATTTTATCAAGAGTGCAAAAATAAAGATGGGAGAACTAAATGAACAGCATTGAAATTATTGAAAAACTAAAACAAACTTTTAATGATGCTCCTGATGAAATTCCAGTGAACATTCTTGTTAATGGGCATTTAGCTAATAAAATCTATTTTATTCATCAGCTAATGTTGGCTGAAAATCCAGGATATACTGAAGAAGATGTTTACAAGTATATTTTCTGGTCTGGTTCAAATAAAATTTTAGAAGATCTAGCTAATAATGTCCAAAACGATTATCCTGAATCCTGAAGTTATAGCTCAAGTTTTAAAACACAACGAAGTGGATGTTTATATTCTTTGGGCTATCTCTAAATTGGTTGATGAGAATAATTCAGGTATTGTTCCTATCGAAGAAATCATTAACATAGCTAAAATTGTATTTCAGTATTCCTCTACTTTTGTTTATGACAAAATCAAAAAAGGAACAGATCTTTATTGGACAGCTCCTCACGGTAAATTTGGCAAAAAGAGTGTCTGTTTATTTTCTATCAACAAAATTATTAATCGCTTAAAGCCCGAAATCACAAGATCAAAACCTGTAGCTGTCCCATTATCGGCTCTTCAAAGTCAAAGCTCTAAATATGTCAAAGAACTTTTGATTTGTATTTTTGCTGCTAGATATGAAGATGAAAGACCAGTAGCTATAGAAACTATTTCTATCTACACTGGGCAAAGTGAATCTACAGTGAGAAATGCCATAAAAAGCTGCAAATATATATCTTCAAGGCAAAATCACGAAGTAATAGATAAAACCCTTAAGAAGACAAAATTATCCCTTACAAATGAACAAGTGCAAGAGTACAAGAAACTCAAACTCATCCAGAAAAATTATTCTTACATTATCTGTAAACAAATTTCTAATTCTTATAGACTATTGGAGTTTGACAGATTGCCTTTGCGCACTCGTCCAAAAGCATTAAAGATGATTGATAAAAATCTAATTCTTAATTTAGAACCAAGGCATTACCACGAAAAAAATGGTAAACTTTATTCGAGTCGCAATAAAGCAATTCTCTAAATCAGCAAGTGAATGACTATCTTTGATGGCGCTTGCAAAAGAGGCATTATATGTGTAGTTCTAATAAAGATTTCGTTCATTTACACGCCCATACGCATTTTTCTATTCAAGATGCATTACCCACACCAG
>B570J14230_10000735_pt1 | contig 13302 bp, 24 predicted proteins | sample LakMenepilimnion_3_FD_14230 | JGI IMG/M metagenome (IMG submission 14230) | reverse complement strand
CTTGCAAAATGCAGTTACTACAGGATATTTTTATGCTTTGACAACAATACCTACAAGTCTTGAGCAAATAACTAAATCTGATGCCAGCACTTATGTATCTATTGATACAGCGTATGCTCCGTATGCAGCAAAAGCAAGTAATCAATTAGTTGTTAAGTCTAATTTAAAGCCTATATTTCAATATAGTGGTACTTTCTATTACATCGAAATTAGTGAATTAAACTATGGATGGAACTCTAGTGCTAATGCTTGTGCCAACTATTCTTCAGCTTTATCTACAACAGTAAGTTGGAATGGTAGTCTTGGAGTTGGTACTGTTATTTTTACCACTTGTGCTTCATCTTCAGATTATTATGTAATATTTTATTCAGGAACAGCTTATTGGATTACTTTTTCATATAATTATTTTGATTCTACAACTGGAACTTGTGTTTATACATTAACTGGTATAGGAACTTGTGTAACAAGCAATAGTGGTTCTGTTAAATTTAGCAATAATGATGCAACCATTTGCTCTACTCCACTTATAGTTATAACAGCTTATTGGTCATCTTCTTATGGTATAGTTGATGCAGGTGCTACGTTATATTATGATAGTGCTTTAACTAATCCAGTGACTGGTTATTCTTTTGCGGTACAAGATATTGCTGGTTATCAAATATTTGATGTCACTTCATCTACTGGATTTGTTTCTGGGGGTACTGGTATATTCTGTTAATACATAATATATTAGCTAAAATAGAATAAATAAGTATAATTAAAGACAATAATTGTTAAAGCAATTTTTGTATATTTGAAAAAATAACCATAAAATTTATAATGAAAATTACAATAAAACCATTAACGATTATGTGTGTGCAGCCTTGCATACCATATTATGCGTGGCAGCTTGAAGTAATGCTGACAAACTTTTCCGAATTAGGAATACACCACGTTTATGATATTCATATCCTTTGTGCATTTAATTCAAATGAAAAAGACTGGGATGTAAAAAAAGCTCCCATGCACAAAGTAGAAGAGCGATTCAAAGGTATTGCTACTTTCTTTTTTTATGAAGATACAAGACAATTCCCCATAACTTACATTTCAGGCATTAGACCTAATTTATTAAAGCAACATTTTGCCACTAATAAGAACCTAATAGCAGATACCGTATTTTACCATGATTGCGATATAGTATTTACTAGATTCCCTGATTTTATTGAAAAATACATAAATGGAAACGATTGGTATGTATCAGATACACGCTCATATATAGGGTATGATTATATTATTTCAAAAGGGGATGATGTTTTTACTAAAATGACTGATATTGTTGGTATCTCAAAAGATTTGGTAAAAGAAAAACAAGACCAATCTGGAGGGTGTCAATACATAATGAAAGGGGTTGATGCAGAATTTTTTGAAAAGATGGAAATTGATTGCGAAAACTTATTTCGTGATATAACTGCATTAAATACAAAGAAGAAAGAATTAGACCATAGCCACCATGAAATACAAATATGGTGTAGCGATATGTGGGCTATTTTGTGGGGTGCATGGATGCGTGGATATAATACAATAATTGCAGAGGATATGAATTTCTGTTGGGCTACGGATTCAAAAGAAGTTTGGGAGAAGAGAACTATTTTCCACAATGCAGGTTGCACTGGCTATTTATCCAAATCTCATTTTTACAAAGCAAATTTTAGAACAGAATATCCATATTTACATGATGGGTCTGAATATGATAAAAATAAAGCTTCATTTAATTATTTTCAACTTATAAAGCAGATAGGGGAAAACAGTTGCTTATTATAAAAAAGTAAATTTATAAAATGAATAAAATATACGAAATAATTCAGTCATATGCAACCATGGTAAACCCAACCGAAGAGCAGAAAGAAGTTGCAGCCATAAGACTTAAAACCTGTATGGGTTGCGAGTTTTGGGCAGAAAATGCTTTAGGTATTGAGTATTGTAAAAAATGCGGTTGTGCTACACAAGGAAAAATTTTTAGTCCAAAAGGATTACAAGCGTGTCCTGAAAACAAATGGGAGGTATAATATGCCATATAGCTACAATCTATATAAAGATGAAGTAAAAGCTCATTTTATCAAAAATGTACAAAATTCAGTAAGTATTTTAGACGTGGGTGCAGGATGTGGCACTTATAGTCATTTGCTTAAAGCAGACTTTCCAAACATAGACGGAATAGAAATATTCCCAAAATATGCTGAAATGTTTGACTTGCATAATAAGTACAACAATTTGATTTTTGGAGACATTTTAGAGTTTGATTTTGACAAATATGATTATTTAATCATGGGAGATGTCCTAGAGCATTTAACTTTTTTTCAGGCTAAAAATCTACTTGATAAGATTACTGAAAAAGACAAACTATGCTTAGTTGCTGTACCTTATATGTATGAGCAGGGAGAATCTTTTGATAATGTTTATGAAACACACCATCAGCCTGATTTGACTAAAGAGATATTCTTAGAAAGATACCCGCAAATGAAATATTTATGCGGTGATGACCATTATGGATATTTTGTAAACTATAACTTCGAACAACATTAAAACATAAAATATGAAACCTATTACTGGTAGAAACGAATCATTCGTAAAAACAATTGAGATTTTAGAACAGACATACAATCATCCTATAACAATAGTAGAGACAGGATGTATCAGAAATACAACAGAAGAAAGCAAATTAGGAGATGGATGGAGTACATTAAATTGGGATTATTATGCTAAAAAAACTAATTCCAGAGTTTATGTTGTTGATATTGACGAAAATCACTTGACAAAATCAAAAGAGGTAGTACCCCCTTCCGAATATGTTATTTATACAAAAGATGATTCAATAAACTACCTTAAAAACTTTAGCGAGAAAATAGACTTACTATTTTTAGATAGCTATGATTATTGTGGTGATGAAGAGAATATTCGTAAATGCCATGAACATTCATTAAATGAAATTATAGCTGCGTGGGATAAGTTAAATGCAAAATGTTTTGTATTAATAGATGATATATTTAATGACGAGTGGGAGGGTAAGGGTAAATTATCAGTACCATATCTGCTCAATAATGGGTTTGAAGTTGTATATTATAAAGATTCCCAAGTATTATTAAAAAGAGGTTAGAATGATTCTTAATTACATTGAGAAAGCATACTATATTAATTTGGACTACCGAACAGATAGGAAAGAATTATTTGAGCAAAGAATCAAGGAGTTAAGTATTCCAGTAGAAAGATTTCCAGCTATTATTATAAATCCTGAAGAAATTAAAAACCCTTATGGAGATAAGAATTGGCACAATAAGGTAAGTAATTATTATTCTCATAGAGCAGTAATTAGTAAAGCTAAAGAATTAGGACTTCAGAATGTATGGATATTCGAAGATGATTGTGTGTTTGTTGATGGGTTTATGGAGAAATCGCAAATGTGCATAAATGACTTGCAGGATATTGAATGGGATATGTTTTATTTTGGTGGAGAGCCAAACAAAGAAACAATATATTATTCTGATAACATAGTTAAGACTGATGGCATATATGGAGCACATTCATATTTAGTAAACCATACATTTTATGATAAAATATTGTCAGCAGATTTGGTAAATGGAATAGATATTCTATATCTAAACTTACATACCTCTGATAAGAAATACTATTTAAGCAGAGAAATACTTTGCAATCAAGATGGTGAATCTTATTCAGATATTTGGGGGCAGACCATAATTAGGGATGAAGTATATAAAAACGCTTATAAATTATACGTTAAATGAAACATTTTTATAAAGAAATACAAAATTGGTTCAACTACGAATCGGTATTTGATATGGCAATCAAAAACGCAAAAGATGGGGCAAGGTTTGTAGAGATAGGAGTCTGGAAGGGTGGAAGCACAGCATACATGGGTGTTGAAATATACAACTCAAAGAAAGTTATACAATACGATGCAATAGATACGTTTGAGGGTTCAATCGAACACGGCATTGTAAACGGTCTATACGAGGAAGCACTTCAGAATTTAAAGCCGCTAATTGATTTAAAGGTAGTAAACCTTATCAAAGGGCATTCACAAGATATAGTAAAAAACTATGAAGATGAAAGTATTGACTTTTGTTTTATAGATGGTTCACATGAATACGAAGACGTTAAAGCCGATATACTTGCATATCTTCCAAAAGTAAAAAAGGGTGGAATATTAAGTGGTCACGATTATGATAAGATATGGGATGGAGTAATTAAAGCAGTGGATGAAACTTTAGGTAATGTTCAGGTTGTAAATGGTAGTTGGATATATATAAAAAAATAAAAAATAATCATAAAATGAATAACAAAATGATTTCAGCGGTATGCTGCACTTACGGTAGATTTTCTTGTGTTGAACGAGTGATTAATTGCTTTTTAGCACAAACATATCCTAAAAAACAGTTGATTGTTTATAATACCGATGCAGGTAGTCCATACGTTGATATTGGTGCAAAATTGTTGCAGCACAATATTATTTTCATAAATAAGGGGATTGATTCAATTACCAATGAACCTTATACCAATGTAGGAGCTATTCGTAGGGATGCGTTACTTTTTGCTTCTGGAGAATTGACCGTAACATGGGATGATGATGACATTTTTATGCCTTGGTTTATGCAGCAAGCGGTTGACAGAATGGAACAAACAGGTCTACCTTCCTTTAAGCCTCAAATGTCTTTCTTTTATAGTGGAGACAATCTAAGGTTGGTTAAGAATACTTTAGAAGCAAGTATAATTGCTGATATGGCAAAAGTTAGAGAGTATGGTTATTTACTAGAAACTGGTAAAGAGGGATTGGGTTGGTACACTAAAATGCGTGATAACAGAGAACTAGATGAAAACGATTCGCATTACTTACCTAGTTATTGCTTCAATTGGAATGATGGAGAGCAGATGAATGCAAGGCATAAACAAAGTGGAGATATTAACAATCCAAATAACTTCAATAACCATAAAGAAGCTTCAAATGACTGTGTTAATGGAAGAACGGTTGAAATATTTTCAGAAGAAAAAATGCGAGAGGTCTACAAACCATACTTTGATTTTATTCAAAATAATAGAGCAGACTTCCCGCAAGAGTTAGTAGAAAAATACTTCAAATAATATCTTATTCAGGTATATCTGGTAACGAATTGAATGTATTGATAACGGATGCTTGTTTAGTAGGTGCTATTTTTTTACCATCAACAATTTTAATATTGTTTTCATCGTCAAGTGAAAGGTATGCACCTCCCTCTAATTGCCCATCCATATCTATAGCTTTTTTAGCGTAAAAATCTTTAGGTAATAGTTTAGCTAACTGGAATAATGCTGTTTTGCGTACCATCCACATATTAGGGTCTTTTTTGTCATTAAAATATAAGTCATTGTTATATCTGGACAATTGATTAATCTTAATAACATCCCCTTTTGAAAGAACTGCAAATTGATATTCTCCATTTCTCAATTTAGCTACTGCATAAACGAATTTAAGGGTATTAGAATCCCTTACCACATTGAAGTTAGGCTTGTGTATGATATTTGGCTCAAGTCCGTAAATAGGGGTAAATTCATCTCCTTCATAAACACATTCTGTATGCACCTTAGTTACTTCACCAGAACGTAAAATGATATTGTGCATACCTTTATATCCAATTAGAGGGGTAACAGTTAATTTACCATCTATCTTTCTAGGTATTAAATAAAATTCTCCTAACATTTCGCTAGGGATAAGTCCTATCTCCGCTCCTGCTAATATAGAAGCAAACATGGAGGATGGATTCTCTTGAAAAGCATTCAATAATTTTTCATTCTTTTTTATTTCAGAAACAACAATATGAACGAATTGACTAGGTTCAATGTTATGTTTTTTTAATAAATCAGGTAGTATTCCTTGCTTATAATTATCTAAGTAGTAGTTAAACCTTTGTATAGTTGACATTGGTTTTTTCTTTTCTTCAACTGGAGCAACAGGAGCATCAATTGTAGGAGGTGGTTCTGAAAGAGTGGGTTCTTCTAACGTTAGTTTTGGTTCAGTAAGTTCAACTTGCCCAAATTCAATTTGACTGTTTTTTTCTTGATTTTGTTTTTTCATGGTTTTTTATTTGTTTGTTCTATATAATATTGTCATGGAGTGTCTTACTTCACAAAAGTAGTATATCCACTGTACATTAAATGGCTTATAGACTTTTTGACCACATAATTTACAACGATATTTATACATCTAATTTAGTTTGAACAATTTTGTTTTTTTCCTCTTCAGTAAGTCTTGAAGTTAAATCAATTTCTCCATCATCCAAAAGTATTTTGAAGCTAATTAGTTCTCTATTTACTTCATCGGCTTCATCAAATTCATGATTACCATGGCATTCTTCAATTCTTTTTGGAAATACTTCATAGATAATTGATATTTCTGCTTCTGCATCAAGAATAAATGTTTGTGGAATGGCTTCTCTTTTTGTCATAAAAATTATTTGAAATGAATAATTACTTTTCCTTTATATAGTTTAGGAATTTTTTCACTTTCTGCATGATGACCATCTTCATCTGAATCATAAACCATTTCAATCTCACATTCTATTTTGTTGTCTTGAATAAAGCTGACATCCTCTTTTGTGAATCTATCATAAAATGAATCCTCTGGGTGTTCGCCATAATTATGAGCGATATATCCAATTTTGTCTGTATCAATTATTGACCCATCTAATAGTACAAAAGTGGGTTGTTCGTCTTGTAAAACAAGTATTGCTCTTTCTCTCATAGTTGTAGATTAATAGTAAACTTCTTCAATTAATGGTATTTCAGTTTTAAATTCACAATCTGTATTGTAGGGGCATTCTTTACATCGTAAGTAATTAGGTCTAGCCTCTAGTTTTTCTGGATTATTATAAAAATAATTCACATATGTTTTTGCTTTTGGTATTGTAATCTGCTCATGTAAATCAATGTGTTCTTCCCTGATATTTACTCTAATAATTTTCACTTTTTCAATATCTTTTGAAGAAAATATAAAGAAGTAAAACGGAATATCTTCTATGCCCTCCATTTTACGAATCATGTATTTATAGTGAATAGGCTGCAATAATAGTTTTGATTTGTAGGGTAGAGATTCAGTATGCCATCCATAATCACTAAACTTATCGTCAAATAGAGAAGTATATTTCATATCAATTATGCACTTCTCGCCATTCCACATAGCTACAACATCGGTAATCATTGATGTTTCATCTTGATTAAAATACTGTCCATTTGAAATAACTTCTATATTATGTTTTTTTATAATTTCTTTATATAATAAAGCACTGGCATTAGCTCTTTCATAATCGGCTGATAATTTTTCTTTTGCTGTATTTTTATAAACTAATTCTGGTTCTGGTAATGGCTCATTTAAGTTATGATAGCCTGTAGCCATATACTCAAAGTAAAGTCCTAATTTTTGTACAGAGGTTGGTTCTGTTTTAATCTTTTCAAAATATCTTTTTCTGATTAAAACTCCGCAGTCTTTTACGTTATCATCAAAGTAATCGGTCAATCCTTTTAATAATGATTGAGAAATGTTAGGCTTTGTCATTTTTTTGGTTTTTTTTAAAGTAGTTCTTAATTTGATATATAAAATATAATACTTCTAGTGACACATAAATAATTATTGAAATTGGTATAGATACTAAAAAAAAGTAAAGTAATGCTAGTATCATAAATAATACCTGCTTGATAGTCTTTATCATCAGTAATTATTTTGTTTTATATCTTTTACTTGTTTTGCTTTTTTAATTACTTCCATTGCCTCTTCAATACTATCATATTCCACAACTATAGCTTCATCTTTTAGGGTTTCTTCATTTTTAAATTTGTGTTTTTCACAATACAAGTTATCCCCCACTGTAAGATATATATTTTTACTATGGTCATAGGCGTTGGTCACTCTCATTAAGCTGCAACTATTAAATTCTGAATAAAAAAACTTGCAGCTACCGCACTTGCGTATCATTGGTAGGCTTTTTTGATTTAGGTAAAAGTCCATTTTATGTTTTTATATTTAAAGTTATTAAAAAAGAGTGGTTTGTTTAATATCACTTTCTGGTAAAATTGCTCCGTCTTTTATTTTATAGACTTTTTGGTAGAATTCCGATACAGATTCATTGAGAATATTGAGAAATTTAACCATATCATCTATCATAGTAGTTCTGCCGACTAATTTTTGTTTCCCGCCCTTCCTGTCTGATTCTACCTTAACAAATCCATTTGATTTGAAATTAAATAACATACTCTTGCAATGCTTATCCAATAGCTCAATATGGTCTCTAAATAGCTTTTTATGCTGTTCTAGCTCCAAAATAGAGGCACTATATGTACTGGATATTGCATCATTATGGCTGATTAGGGTTTCATAGGCTGAATCGGCTAAATCATTGGATAAAGTAAATTTTTGATGCTCATTAATAGGCAAATTCTTTTGCTCAATTAAAGTCAAAAAAGTCTCTTGAATATTCTTTTTTGTGTTTTGTTTCATATATTTGAGTCCAATTCAATTTTATATTGTCCTAATTTTATAGAGCGGTCTGGTTTGTGCCACATTGCTCTATTTTTTTGTAGGTTTAAAAACATCTTTTTTAGGTCTTTCTGGTTCAACCAATTGCTTCCATTGTAAATCTGCTGCATCAAAATAAGACTGTACTAGAATACGGTTTTTTTCGGTGTCCTTATAGTAGATACAGTCGGTTTTATAACATATAAAATCATCTCCTAAAAGATTAGAAATAACGTTCATATGTTCATAGCAAGTATATCTGATATTGTTATAAACCTTTTGTAGAATTGGGTCATATTTTAAGATAACGGTTTTGTCCGTCAATACCCCATCCTTGATTATTTGGTATTCTTTTAATGATGCCAGATTCGCTAGGGCAGCTAGTCGCATTGCTTTATCTTTTATCAACAATCCTTTTTCATACGTTTTTTTGGTAATAACCCCAAATTGAAAAGCTATTCTCCAATACGCATGGTCTATATCTGTTGCTGTTATTTTACCCTTAAAATTAGCTAACTTAGGATTCCATCTATTTACAGGAAGTCTTTCTTTGGCTTTTATACGCTTATTTTCGGTATATAACCTAACATCACTCATTACACTTCTAAATACCCACATCCCTTGTGCAATACTCTTCTTTTTAGCAGGGAACAGAAATTTGCGGTCTTGCCAAATAATTTCATCGGAGAATGAACCCTCTCGATAGTAAGCTATTCCTTTTTTACCTTTTAACTTATTGAGAATGATTTGTTTTTGTACATTTTTAAGTACAGTAAAGCCATTGTGCAATGACATATTATTAATTTTATGGTTATTTTTTTAACTTCATGAGAGAGCTTTTTTGCTGCTCAAATTGTTCTTTTGTTATGATTCTTGCTTTTAGTAATCGTTTTAATGAATTTATAGCATTTCTAATCTCTTTGATACTTATTTCTTTTAATTCTTTTTCTGTTTTTGGTTTTGCTTTTGCTGCCGCTCTTTTACGTTTTCTTTTTTCTTTTTGAAGCGTTTTAAATGTTTCTGCTAAATAGTCTTTTACCTTTTCTACCTTTTTTGTTTCTTTAGCTGGTAAATCATAATTCACTGGAGTATCATCAGCTTCAGGATTATCATTAATATATAGGACATATTCAACATAGTAATTAGTTGGAGTGCCATCATTTTTTTTACGATGTTTTAACTTAATAACTCCACTGAAATAAGCCATTCCAGACTTGTTTTCTTCTAGTTCTTTTCTAATATTTTCAATTATCTTCCGAACTCCATCCCCATTGTAACTGTAGTTTCTGGTATTAAATACCTTTGTCTTTCCCAAATATCCCGCATTAACTTTGACATCTAAGCAATCAGGTAATACTGTTCTAATGTGATTATCTATCTCATAATACTCAACAAATGCTAGATAAGCTTCAGATAAATATAATGGGTTGCATATCTCTTGAGGAGGTAATGCTTTAACAATTGTTTTTAAATCAGTTGTAATTAACCCAATTGTTAGATTCGGCTCATTCTTAAATTTAGGATATAATTGTTTCGATACAATTTTTCTCCTTTTTTCTATGCCTAGTTGCTGTTTTTTGGAAAGTTTTTTGTTCTCTTCATCAAGCCTTTTTAGTAAATAATTGTAAAGTCTGATACCTTTTAGTGCTTTGACATTTACTATTTTTCTACCTTTTGGCATTAATTTTTAATTGAGGGATTACGAATTTAGCAATTAATTGGTTTGTGTATTCTTATATAATCGTATCATTTCAGTAAAATCATACCTAGTATATATTAAACTTTCTCCATTTTCAATGTTGAAATATTTGTTCATATACTTGTTAATCAATATAATAGCTACGCAAAGTTCAACAAAAATTTCATCATTATGAGCGTAAATATTTGTCAAATCTTTCCAATTTAAACGATTTTTGGCAGCAATATTGACCAATATCTTCTCAATTAATTGATAGCTGTAACGACATTTATCTAATTTCATAAAATCACATCCACCAATTTTCAGGTATTCATGTGTTTTAATTATTTTTATTAGTTGACTATTAATTTTCATTATCTACTTTTGAAAAGTTTTTAATTATTTCCATAGGTAAAAAACGCTGTAATTCAAATCCTTGCTCTTTAAAGTTCAAGAATGTACCATATTGCTTTATAACCGATTTATCAAATAAATAATGGTTGGTATCGTCAATTACTAAGTGAATCTTTTCTATTGAAAGAGTAGCATCTTCAAGTATTGTCCAGTTGAATCCATACCCTTTTGTTTTTCGGTGATAATGTTTACTACTATCCCTTTTACAATGAAAAGTCCTAGTGCTAAAAATAAGATTACCTATCTGTCTTGGATGTTTTGACCCTTTTAATTTTAAATGTAAAATAGCATTTTGAGCTTGGTTTTCTTCGTTATAAAAGACTCGCATATATAATTCATTACCCTGCTTGTCATCGTTTTTATACATTTCAGTACGAATTTGCATAAGATTAAATTAAGATGTTATGAATTTCATTCCATTTGTTTGAGCGAATTAATTTCAATTCGTCAGTTGTAGCAGAGTCTTGTGTACGCTTTTCATAAAGTTCAATAAGTGCATCTACTGCATCAAAATGAAAATCATTGTTACAAGTTTGGATAATCTTAACTATCCATAGGAAGATTTCTTGAGGACATTTTATGGTTTGCATATTTTATGGTTTAGGAGGCTAAAGTAATAAAAAAATTTAAAACAAAAAAATATTTATACCTTTTTTTTATGTTGAAATATGTTAATTATAATTACTTTTGTTGGAATAACCATTTTATGAAAAAAGAAAATATTTGGATTACAGCAGGTATATTATTTTCGGTAGGTCTGGGATATTATGCTTGCAAAAGATTTTTAAATGAAAATGAAGATATTTTCAATGATAAAGTAGAAACAGTTGATACAACTGCTGAAGTACTATCATCTTTCCCAAATAAAGATTCTAAAAAAAAGCAACGTAAAGCCAAAAGTTAATCTGTTGGTGGAACGTAATTAATATCATAGTAAAAAGAATTACTATCTGATGAAACCCATCTATCACTCTCTGATTCAACACATTGTAATTCACTATCTACTTTAAACAATTTCGGTTCAATCGGGAATTTATTTGTTATAAAGTTTGAATCTTTCCAAAATATCCTATTATTAGGTTGGCACAATAAATATCCATCATCTCCTAAAAGTATATGACCGCATTTGTAGTCTGTAGGTTCGTCAGAGTATGGGTTGTTAAACCAGTCAACGGTAAATAGGTAGGTTGCCCATACTAGGGTTTTATCTTTCAATATAACATTGCATCTCTTTTCTGCTAAATAGGAATACTCAATAATACTCACGTTTTCGCTGAAGCAATCCCAAAGCTGCTTAAAATCACTGGGTATATCTTTTTGAGGTTCATGGAAAAATAGTTCTGATAAGGGAACTCTACTCCGCATCATGCCATAGTCTGTCATTATATGGAATGTGATTATTTTACCAGAAACACTTTGAATAGCAAAAGCATAACAATTGTCAAAAATATTGTCATCTTCATGATTTTTAGTAAGCCAACTCCTGCGAACCTTTAGCTTTAAGTTCGGTATGTTGGCATTCAAAACATTCTGCTCGTTAGTTATCATAGGTTATGGGTTTTGGTTATTTTTTACAGCACAGTGGTGTGTAAATTTAGACTTCCACTCTTCTAAAGTTTCTTCCTTTTGGTTATAGGTTTGGTTGTAGTATTCTTGTCCTTCTTCACGATAGCCAAATACTCCATCTATATTTCCATAGTAAGCATCTATTATCTGCTCTTTTTCTTTTTCAAGTAAATCATCTGCCATATATTTAACCCATATTAAAATATACTTTTGTTGTTCTGTTGGTTTATCAGAATTTGATTCAAGTATTATTTTATCAATCAATTCTTGCATTGCTGTTTTCATAGGTTATGGGTTTTGGTTATCATTTCCACTTGTTCCCCATGAGCCATAAGTTCCATCTGCATTTCTTAATTCAGGCATTTGGTTAAAGTTTTGTTTGTAGTATTCTTCCCAATCTTTATACTTATATGCTGCAAAATATCCATCATTATAAGCATTTCTTATCTGCTCCTTTTCTTTTTCAAGTGAGATTTCTTTTGCATTATAAAGGTTAAACCCCTTTTCATGATAATTAGCATCTATGTAATCCCATAATTCTTGCATTGCTGTTTTCATAGGTTATTTATTATGGTTATAGGTTTCGTTGTAGTATTGTTCAAATTTTAATTCACTTCCAGAATCAGTAAAGAATACATTCTCATAACACTCACGCATCTGCTCCTTCTCCATCTCTTTGGCTTCTTCAAATATTGTAGGCATATTGCCTTTCATAGAACCCCACTTTACTTTGAAAAATTGCTCAAACATCCATTCTACTGCTGTTTGTTGTGCCATAGTTTATTTGTTTTTAACTAGTTCAATTAATTTATTTTTATCAAAACTTGCAATTTATTAATGTTTTGATACTCATTTTATTTAATTCTATGTTTAGAGGAATGAGTCAGCGATTAGGGAAAAGATAATAATGATGGAGATACCGATAGTAGCGGTTGATGTTGACCAAGAATCTTTCTGGTACGTTGTGTCTGTTTTTTTCATGGTTTGTGTGTGTTTTTATGGTTTGTGTATGTTGTTTGTAGGGTGAAATTACACAATTTTATTTACCCACCAAATTTATTTTCATCTTTTTTTAAAATATTTTTCCAGCTCTGCAAATAGGTTACAG
>B570J14230_10000731_pt1 | contig 13353 bp, 16 predicted proteins | sample LakMenepilimnion_3_FD_14230 | JGI IMG/M metagenome (IMG submission 14230) | reverse complement strand
TATCTGCCGATGATGATTTTATTGAGGTGGAAGAGATTGAAGGAGAAAAGTAAATGAGTAATCTGCCAATTAATTCACCCCTAAAGGGGCCAGGATTAACTAAGCCTGGGGTAGTAATTTTGCAGTTTTTAGTGATCTTTTTATTTCAAGCGGTGGAGATTTTATTTCGTAACTCACTTGGCATCTTCACCTGCCTAGCCATCTGGATCGCATTCTTTGGCGCAATCTACTTAGGCAGAGCTGGAACTGCTTATGTGACCGCAGTAGCGCCACCAGTATCGCTCTTGATCTCCTCAATTATTTTGATGCCAACTCTTGGTGGTGGTTCCTTTGCACCAACTGAATTACTTATCGACTTGGTCGCAGGTTTGGCTTCAGTATCTTTTTATCTACTAACTGGGGCAGCGGTTGCTTGGTTTATCTGGTTTAAAAAAGAGCGAAATCTAGATAGCCAATCACTTTCCAGCAGCTTTTAAATCTTTCCGAAGCTCAGGTGGAATTGCAAACAAAAGATGCTCCTCAGTTGCAGTAATTGTTTCAACCTCACCAAAGCCACGCTCGGCCAGCCAGGTGAGTAAATCCTTAACTAAAATCTCTGGCACCGATGCACCACTTGAAACACCAATAGTTGTTACTCCGTTTAACCACTCCTCTTTTGCCTCGGCTGCGTAATCAATTAGGTAGGCAGCTTTAGCACCATACTCAAGTGAGACCTCAACTAATCGAACTGAGTTTGAAGAGTTAGTTGAACCAACGATTAAAACTAAATCCGCTTGTGGTGCGATCTCTTTAATTGCCACCTGTCGGTTTTGGGTGGCATAACAAATGTCATCACTTGGAGGATCAATTAGATTTGGAAATCTCTTACGAAGCTCTGCCACGGTAGCCAAGGTTTCATCCACACTTAAAGTAGTTTGTGATAGCCAAGCTACCTTGTTTTCATCCCGCACCTTTATATTTTTAATGCTATCTATGCCATCAACTAATTGGATATGGCCTGGGGCTTCACCTGCTGTGCCATCAACCTCTTCATGCCCCTCATGACCAATTAACAAAATGTCATAATCATCAGAGGCAAATCTCCTCGCCTCATGATGGACCTTAGTTACAAGTGGACAGGTGGCATCAATTGTTTTTAGATTTCGATTAGCCGCGCTTTGGTGAACTGCTGGCGATACACCGTGGGCGGAGAAGACCACAATCTTTCCCTCTGGCACCTCATCAGTTTCATCAACAAAGATCGCACCCCGTGCCTCTAAGGTTTGAACAACATGTTTGTTATGAACAATCTGCTTGCGAACATAAACTGGAGCGCCATATAGATCTAAAGCTTTTTCGACAGTAATTACTGCGCGATCAACGCCAGCGCAGTAGCCACGAGGTGCTGCAAGTAATACTCGCTTTTTAGTGTCCCCGCTCATGTGCTTATCCTAATTGATGATCCAAGACAGTAGATTTAGCCCCATGGCACCAGAGTTCACCTACCAAGATCTACTGCCGGTTGGGCCAGATACAACTGAGTACCGACGTATCGCAACTGAGGGTGTAAGTACCTTCACCGCCGATGGCAAGGAATTTTTAAAGGTGTCCAAGCAGGCTATTTCAAATCTAACCGAAGTAGCATTGCATGATATTTCTCATTACCTGCGAAGTGAACATCTTGAGCAATTAGCTAATATTTTGAAGGATCCAGAGAGCTCACCTAATGATCGATTTGTCGCAACTGATCTATTAAAAAATGCCAACATCTCAGCCGGTGGGGTGCTACCAATGTGCCAAGACACCGGTACGGCAATAGTGATGGGTAAAAAAGGGCAACAGGTTTTAACTGATGAGAAAGATGAAATTTCAATCTCACGTGGTGTTTATGATGCCTTTACTAAATTAAATTTGCGCTACTCCCAACTTGCACCAGTTACCACCTGGGAGGAGAAAAACACTGGAAATAATCTGCCGGCCCAAATTGAGATCTACTCAGATACCGATCACCCAAATGAGTACAACTTCTTATTTATTGCCAAAGGTGGTGGCAGCGCCAATAAATCATTTTTATATCAAGAAACCAAAGCGGTATTAAACCCCACCTCATTTATGAATTGGTTGGATGAAAAATTGCGCTCACTTGGTACCTCTGCATGTCCGCCTTATCACCTAGTAGTAGTAATTGGTGGCACAAGTGCTGAGTACACAGTTAAGACTGCCAAGTTAGCCAGCACAAAGTACTTGGACTCATTACCAACTAAGGGGGATGCTAAAACTGGCCATGGCTTTAGAGATTTAGAGTTAGAAAAAGAGATCCTAAAGCTGACTCAAAATATTGGTATCGGTGCACAATTTGGTGGCAAATACTTTTGTCATGATGTGCGAGTCGTTAGATTGCCACGCCATGGTGCCTCACTGCCAATTGCAATTGCTGTCTCCTGTTCAGCAGATCGACAGGTGAAGGCAAAGATCAATAAAGATGGTGTCTTTATTGAAAAACTTGAGACCGAGCCTGCTCATTATCTGCCCGCTACTACAGATGAGGAGTTAGATGGGCCTGAGATTCATATTGATTTAACAGCGAAAATGGCTGATGTATTAGCCCAATTATCAAAGCATCCAGTTAAAACCCGGGTATTACTAAGTGGCACATTGGTAGTTGCTAGAGATTTAGCGCACTCTAAAATAAAAGAGCTGCTAGATAGTGGCAAAGCGATGCCAGAGTATTTAAAAAATCACGCTGTCTACTACGCAGGTCCGGCAAAGACCCCAGCTGGTTACGCCTCTGGCTCATTTGGACCAACAACTGCTGGTCGAATGGACTCCTATGTTGAGCAATTTCAAGCCGCAGGTGGTTCATTAATTATGTTGGCAAAGGGAAATAGATCTGAGCAGGTGGCGAGTGCTTGTAAGAAGTATGGCGGATTTTATTTAGGATCAATTGGTGGCCCAGCTGCCCGGCTTGCCCAAGATTGTATAAAAAAAGTTGAGGTTTTAGATTATGAAGAGTTGGGTATGGAAGCGGTTTGGAAGATTGAGGTAGAGAATTTTCCAGCATTTATAATTATTGATGATAAGGGTAATGATTTTTATGCCCAAACTAGAAAACCATTAAGTATTGGTAGGAAACCTAACTAGAAAAAAGTTTTTTTAATACCAATTAGAACGCTTGAATTTGCTCCACGCAGCACATGGGGTGTTATAACGCTCTTTAATATATTTAAGCCCCCAGGTAATTTGGGTTACTGGGTTAGTGCGCCAATCAGTTCCAACTACCTCCATCTTGGTGGCCGGAAGTGCTTGCGGAATTCCATGAGCACCTGATACTCGATTGCGTGCCTTGTAATTCCAATTACTCTCTTTAGTCCAAAGTTGTTCTAGGCAGGGAAATTGTTTTGCCGACCAGGTGTATTTGGCAGCGATTATCTCTTGAGCGACAGCTTTAGCACCCTCTGCTTGGCGGGCAAGATCAACCTGGCGAGCAGCTACTGAAACTAAAGCCATAGCTGAGGCATCAACAGTCTTAATCGCATCTAGCTCTAGTAGAGAGGGGTTTGGATCAAACTCCTCCTCAGCCGCCACTGGCTCAGAGATCTCAAGTGAGGCTTGAACTGAGCCAATACTCACCGATGAGGTTAGGTTGCTTGAGGCGTAGGCAGGCTCTGCGATCAACAGGAAAAAAGCCAGAAGGGCAGCAGAGATCGAGATGCGGCGAAGCTGCAAGTGCGGTAGTAAAAGCTGCTTAACCATCTCTAACCCCTTCCTTCATCTCTTCCAATTGGCCATTTTTGACCCCTCAGAACCGCTTTAGAGTGTCATCTGGGGGTAGCAGGGGCAACTTTATAGAGCCGTGTGGCGAGATTATGTTTATATTCACAGGTAATCTAAGTACTAAAACCGCAGGTCAGGCACTATGAAGTCCGATTTACCCCTTATGTCGTAGTGGGGGTGAAAATCAGCTGGTGAAGTTAATTGGCTCCTCAAGCAGCTCAGTAACCAATGCTGCAATCTGAGATCTCTCACTTCGAGTCAAGGTGATATGGGCAAAGAGTGGGTGCCCCTTTAGGGATTCAACCACAGCAACCACCCCGTCATGGCGGCCCACCCGAAGATTGTCCCGTTGGGCGATGTCATGGGTGAGAATAACTCTAGAGCCCTGGCCAATTCGAGAGAGCACAGTCAGCAGCACTCCACGTTCTAAGGATTGGGCCTCATCAACAATTACAAATGAGTCATGAAGTGAGCGGCCACGGATATGGGTCAATGGCAGCACCTCAATTAGCCCTCGCTGCACCACCTCGTCCAGTACCTGCTGGCTAACCAATGCCCCTAAGGTGTCAAAAACTGCCTGGGCCCAGGGCGACATCTTTTCATTTTCAGTTCCAGGTAAATAACCAAGCTCTTGGCCACCAACTGCGTATAGGGGTCGGAAGATAACTACCTTTTTATGTAATCGCTTCTCTAACACCGCCTCTAAACCGGCAGATAATGCCAAAGCGCTTTTTCCAGTACCAGCCCTGCCCCCTAAGGAGACAATGCCTATCTCAGGATCTAACAAAATATCTAAGGCGACTCTTTGTTCAGCACTTCGCCCATGTAATCCAAATGCGCTGCGGTCACCTCGAACTAATTGCAGATGCTTATCGGGTGTAACACGAGCTAGCGCACTTCCTTTTTCTGAGGCAAGCACAATCCCGGTGTGACAAGGATAGTTTTTTGCAATCTCATGTGAAATCTTTTCATTTTCATAAAGGGAGTCAATTACTGTGGAGCCAACACTCTCCTCTGCCATCCCGCTCCAGCCACTGGTGCTAGCCAGCTCTGCGCGATACTCCTGCGCCTCAACACCGACAGAGGATGCCTTAACTCGAAGCGGTAAATCCTTAGTTACTAAAACTACCTTTCGACCATCAGACATTAAGTTTTTTGCAATTGCAAGAATTCTTGAATCATTTGAACCATCTCTTAAAAAGCCAGCTGGTAACTTTGAAGCATCGGCATGATTTAACTCAACTGAAAGTGTGCCACCATCATCATTAATTCCAATTGGCTGATCTAATCTCCCGCTTTTAACCCGAAGATCATCAAGGGTGCGAAGTGCTGCCCGGGCGAAGTAACCAAGCTCTGGGTGATCTCGTTTAATCTCTAACTCACCAATTACTGTGATTGGAATGATTACCTCATGTTCGGCAAATCTTGTTAATGCCACAGGATCTGCAAGTAATACAGAGGTATCTAGCACATAGGTAATGCGAGCAGGTTGTGGCTGAGCGGCGACTGACTTTAGAACAATAGATTCACTGGCCAATTACGATCTTCACAATCTCTTTAGTTGTGCTCATTGGTTTTGGAAGAATAGGTAAAGGGTAAATAACCAACCTTAAGAAGTAGTGGCAACACGCAAGCTTTAAAGGTTAAGTTTAGATAAAGGATCGGCCTACCAACGGCCGGATTTAACCCGTCGCTCAATCCAAATTGATGCCACCGGCAAGGTGCCAGCTAATAGAAATAAGCCAGTGCTTAGCAATGATTTTCGCTTTGCCACGCAAAGTATTAAGGCTGCAACTAGATAAACCGGGTAGGTAAAGCCATGCACAATTGGTATCCAAATGAACTGTTCATAAAAATTCTTATCACTTACTAAGTACTTAGCTGGCATATATAAAAACCAGAGCAACAGCGACATAACCCCAGCCCAAAGGGCCCAAAACCGGAAGAAGAAAATAATCCTGTTCACTTTTTTATGCCCACCTTCCTTTTTTTGTTAACTTTTCTATCTGAGCTATCACCAACTTTTTCTGCATTAAGCCTAAACTGCGGAAAGATTGGTGCAATCAACAGTAGTACTCCCATAAACCACCACACCACTACATATGAGATGTGTTGCCAATAAAAGCCCGGTAAGCGTTCAGAGATTTGTGGTGATGGCACCAAAGTTAAATCACTGAGTTGATTAGAAGCATTAATCTCACTTCGTAGGATTATGTAGCCATCATATAAAAATGGGTTTTCTTTACTTACAACTAATGCCGGATCAATTCGAGAGAGCTCACCTGGTTGGCCAAAGGTGCGATCAACATTTTGCCTTGGATATAGCCGGCCAGTAATTGAAACCTCACCTGCCACCTGATCGAGAGCTTGAGTAAATTCCTCTCGCACCACTAGTACGCCATGTCCAGTGTTTAGTTTAAGAATCCTCACATCAAAATCTGCAATCTGCGCTTCAGAGATCTTTTGATCCTTAGCAATATATGAGTTGGCATAATTTCCTGTTGCAGAAACTATTCGGTTAACCGCCTTTATCGGCATGTTCTTGCCAGCAGATGAAACCTCATTTAGTGGTATCAGTGGCTGGTCAGGTTTTGGGGCGGTGACTACATTTAAGGCCTGTGCTCGGTTTAATTGCCAAACACCTAATTCATAGCAGGCATAAATCAAAGATAGCCAGATTAAAACTAGGCCAGCTTTACTGACTGCTGATTTCATAAGTTTTTAAAACTACTCTTGATCTTTACGGTCAACTAATCTCTTATACCTGCGATAAAAACTAATCATTAATGCCAACATTGCCAGTGATAAAAAAATCATGGTCAAGGAGCCAGCCACACCCATATCAAAACTTGATACCTCTTCCACAATTTCACCCCTCATTTGATGAGATAAGCCTACTTAACCCTTAAGCAATTAGATCTACAATAAGAGTGTGATGCATCCCAAAGTACATACCGATCCAGCGCTACGGGCTAGATATGGCATAGCTGGTGGTAAAAACAGCCGTTTTTTTATTGCTGGGATTTTACTAAGTATCACCGCTGCTTGGTTTATTTGGAGTGGCTTTAACGCGGCAAATCCAGATCTAAGATCTGAATTAATCTCATTTAAAGTTATTGATGAACAACGCATCTCCATTTCTTATAAAATTACAGTTCGAGATCTAACTAAAGATCATAGTTGTTCAGTAGTAGCAAGAGATATTGATAAGAACACTGTTGGACAGGTGGCAGATTTGATGCCAGCTGGTTCACTACTTGCCGGTGGCAATCTGCGCACAGTTGAGATCGCTACCCGATTACCTGCGGTAAATGCAGGAATTGCCAGTTGCCAGTAACCTTTCCCACTTATGAACCAACCGACTCATACCTGGCTTACCCAGGAAGCAGCAGATCGTCTAACAGCAGAGCTTGCGCAGTTAGAGGGTCCACTTCGTGCTGAGATTATTAAGAAAATAGAAACAGCAAGGGCTGAAGGTGACTTAAAAGAAAATGGTGGTTACCACGCAGCTCGAGAGGAACAAGGAAAGATTGAAGGACGAATTCGTCAACTAAAACATATGTTGGAGCATGCTCATATTGGCACACCACCTGCTGGTGAATCAGGTGTAGTTGGTCTGGGCATGTTAGTAACAGTTGATATTGCAGGTGATGAACTTAAGTTTTTACTTGGGTCTAGAGAGATTTCATCTGGTGATGTTGATGTCTACTCTGAAAAATCTCCACTTGGAGCTGCCGTCCTTGGTGCAAAGATTGGGCAGAGTGTTAATTACACTGCGCCAAATGGAAAGCAGATAAAGGTTGCAGTACTAGAGGCAAAACTTTTTAGCTAACTTACTTCTTAGCAGCGTTATTGTATTTTCTAATACTAAGTGGAATAAAGATGGCCATTATTAGAATCATATAAACAATTGACATCTGCAATGGATTTTCACTTGGGAATGATCCAGCGGTTGCGCCAAATTGATTCTCAAGACCAAATAATTCCCGGCAGCCTGCCACCATTGTTGAGACTGGATTCCACTCTGCAATATATTGCAGCGGCCTTGGCATGCCAGTTGTTGGCGCAAAAGCATTTGATAAAAAAGTTAGCGGGAAGACCACAATGAATGTGGCGTTGGTAGCAACTCGCTCTTCACGAACTGATAAGCCAATTAAGACACCAATCCAAGACATTGCAAAGCCAAAAACAAGTAAAAAGATAAATCCTAATATCACTTCAAAAACTGATGAGGTTGGTCGCCAACCAACAATAAATCCAGTAATCCCCATTGCAGTAAGTACGACAATATTCAACGCACCATCGCCAAGAGTTCGACCAATTACAACGGCTGATCTAGATATTGGCAGTGATCTAAAACGATCAATTAAGCCTTTTTGCATATCGGCAGCTAAACCAACCGCTGTGCCAGCTAGTGTGAATGCAACAGTTTGAACAAATATGCCAGGCATTAGTAATTGCACATAACCGCCAGGTTGGCCAGTATCAATCGAACCGCCAAATACATACCTAAATAACAACACAAACATAATTGGCTGAATTGTGGAGAACAACAAAAGTTCAGGCACTCTGGTTAATTGTTGAAGCTGCCGCTTAGTAATTACCGCTGCATCCGAGATGAAATTAATCATTTTCCTCGCCTCCTACCCTTAGTTGTTAAATCCTCTTCTACCACCTTCTCTTCAGCCACATGACCAGTCAAAGATAAAAAGACATCATCTAATGAGGGGCGTTTTAAGCCAATATCTAATGGGTGAATACCTTGTTCATCCAACATTTTTGCCGCTTCAATTAATGCTTTGCTTCCGGTAGTAACTGGAGCTGAAATCTGGCGCAGGCCCTCATCCACATTAATTGCACCTCCACTAACCTTCGCAACGATTTCCTTAACTGCTGCAACATATTCATTTTCAACAACTATCTCTAACCGCTCGCCTCCCACCTCACGCTTAAGGGAATCAGAGGTACCGCGGGCAATCACTTTGCCATGATCAATCACTGCTATTTCATCAGCTAAGTGATCGGCTTCTTCTAAATACTGTGTTGTTAAGAGCAGTGTTACACCACCTTTAACCAAATCATCAATTACACCCCACATATCCTGCCTGCCTCTTGGATCTAATCCAGTAGTTGGCTCATCTAAAAATAAAACCTTTGGTCGAATAATTAAAGATGCTGCTAAATCTAATCTGCGTCTCATGCCTCCTGAGTAGGTTCTAATCGGCCGCTTTGCTGCATCTGTTAGTGAGAACTGCTCCAATAATTCAACTGCCCGATCTTTCGCAGCTTTCGCTGATAGGTGATAAAGCCGGCCAAACATAATCAAGTTGTCCCAACCAGTTAATGTCTCATCAACTGCGGCATATTGACCTGATAAACCAATAATTTTTCTTACCTCATCTGGATGTTTTAAAACATCAATTCCTGCTACAAAAGCTCGACCAGAATCAGGTGATAAAAGTGTGGCTAAAATTCTAACTGAGGTTGTTTTGCCAGCACCATTTGGTCCAAGCACACCTAGAACTGTTCCTTCTTCAACATCTAGATTTAATCCATCTAATGCTTTAACTGAGCCTTTGTTATAGGTCTTAACTAAATTTTCGGCAATAACTGCTTTCATGAATTAGATACTAACAAAGAAAGAGAGTAATCTATAACTCTTGCGCATTTAGGCGATTTTTCAAATGCACTTAAAATTAGGGTGGTTAATCTAAAGTGAAGAAGCCAGTAAAAAATGCAGAAATTGGACCATTAACCCACAAAGAAATCCTGGTGGTGCTCAGTGGTTTAATGACCGGATTATTGCTGGCTGCTTTAGACCAAACAATTGTCTCTACAGCCTTAAAAAGTATTGTGGAAGAGTTTGATGGCTTAAACCATTACACCTGGGTGGTTACTGCGTACCTGTTAACTTCAACTGCTTCTACGCCGCTATATGGAAAAATCTCAGATCTTTACGGAAGGCGACCTGTCTTTCAATTTGCCATTATTACATTCTTAATCGGGTCACTTCTAGCTGGTGCTTCACAAAATATGACTCAACTTATATTCACTAGAGCCCTGCAAGGACTAGGTGCCGGCGGCTTAATGGCACTCACATTTGTAATTATTGGTGACATTGTTTCACCCCGCGAGCGAGGTAAATATGTGGGTTACTTTGGTGCTGTCTGGGGATTGGCATCTGTAGCAGGCCCACTCTTAGGAGGCTTCTTTTCAGACAAGGAAGCAATATTTGGCATATCGGGTTGGCGCTGGATTTTTTATATTAATCTACCTTTTGGCATTTTGGCATTGATAATTACTTCAGCTGTACTACACATTCCAAAGGTTAAGCGCGAGCACAAAGTTGATTACTTTGGTGCTCTAATTTTAGTCCTAGCAGTTTGTTCCCTGCTGATGTCAGTCTCAGTTTATGGGCCAGAAAATGGTTGGACAGATAATCGAACCATTACCACAATGATTTTAGGTACTGCTTTGACCCTATTGTTTATCTGGCAAGAGCGTCGAGCAGTCGAGCCAATTTTACCAATGCGGCTATTTAAAAATCATACTTTCTCACTCACCTCTCTAATCGGTTTTATTATTGGAGCAGGAATGTTTGGCGCAATTGTTATGCTGCCTCTTTATCTACAAATTGTAAAAGGCAACTCTGCAACAGAGGCTGGATTAAAACTAATCCCACTGATGATGGGTATTGTGTCTATGTCAATCTTTAGTGGTAAACGAATTTCTCTCACTGGTAAGTACAAAATTTTTCCAATTGTTGGCACGGCCATGATGACGCTAGGACTAATTCTGATGGCCACACTAAGCGAGGACACATCCTTTCTGTCACTATCAATTTATGCAATTCTGCTTGGTGGTGGACTAGGACTTTCTATGCAAACAATTTTGATTGCATTGCAAAATGATGTTGAGTTCAAAGACATGGGAATAGTTACCTCCTCAAATACTTTTTTTAGATCTCTTGGTGGTGCATTTGGTACTGCAATATTTGGCACAATTTTTAGTAATCGAATTGCGCATTATCTTCAGGAGAATCTAACAAAATTGCAGGAGAGCGACCCACAAGCAATGGCTGGATTCAATCCGCTAGATNTTGAAGTAATTACTGTCAATACATCAATAATTTCAACACTTCCACTGGCCCTTCAAGAAGTAGTGCTTGGCAGTTTTGCTCAAACATTTAGGATAGTTTTCCTTGCAGCAGTTCCAATTACCTTCATNGGATTTATACTTACCTTCTTTTTAAGGGAAAAACCTCTTAAGTCTGGAGCTGACCATTCGGCAGCAAGGGCGGAAGCTAACGGTGAGGCGGTAGGTTAAATAAAAACTGCAAAACTAATCAGCAATCCATTTGCCAATTTACCGCGAGAGGTTTCAATACTCTCATCAGTTTCATTTTTTGTTGCTGTCGGATTTGGTTTGATAATTCCAGCAATCCCAATTTTTGCAGCTTCTTTTGGAGTTAGTAAAACTGCAATTGGATTGATAATTTCAAGCTTTGCAATTGTAAGATTCTCATCCGGACTGGTTTCTGGTCGCTTGGTTGATAAGTTTGGTGAACGTGCAGTTTTAGGTTTTGGTTTGTTCATGGTTTCGTTTTTTACGATACTTACCGCTTTGTCGCAAAATTATGATCAAATGCTCATTTTTAGATCCCTCGGTGGCCTTGGTTCTTCAATGTTTTCAGTATCGGCCGGTTCCCTTTTGATGCGTTCAGTAACTGATGATATTCGGGGCCGAGCACAATCTCTTTTTAACGGTGGTTTTTTACTAGGCAGCATTACCGGGCCAGCCTTTGGCGGAATTCTATCGGCTATCTCTTTGCGCGCTCCCTTTTTCGTATACGCAATTACCTTAGCTATCGCTGGAATTATTGCGTTGGTATTTTTGAGTGAAAAGCGAATGGGTAAAAAAGTTGATGCCCCAACATCTCTTATCGGTCAAACTACATTAAGTCAGGCTTTTCAATTACGGCCCTACCAGATTGCGCTAGTTCTTGCCTTTATAAATAATTGGATTTTGTTTGGCTTAAGATCTTCAATTCTTCCAATCTTTGTCACTGAGAAATTAAATTCCACAGCTGCAATAGCTGGTCTGGGGTTGACTATTGGGGCACTTGTACAGGGCGCCTTTATGTTGATGGCAGGCAAGTACTCCGACAAGAATGGAAGAAAAGCGGCCTTTTTATTTGGTAGTGCATTTGTGTTGTTTGGAATACTTATGTTGGCATTTACAACTAACACAACTCTTTATTTTATCTCTATGGCTTTATTTGGATTAGGTGGGGCATATGTAGGAACTGCGCCAGGAAGTGTCGTGGGGGACCTAATTAAAGGTCGTGGGGGCCAAGTAATTGCAGTTTGGCAAATGGCCGGTGATGCCGGCATGATTTTTGGTCCAGTTATAGTTGGCTTGCTAACAGATAATTTTAGTTACCAGGCCGCATTTTTGGTTTCAGCAGGTATTTGGGCAATTGCTATTCTGCTGGCGGTATTTCTTCCTGAAACCAGGCTGGCTCATATGGAAAACGACTTAATTCCAGACAAAAATAAACAGGAGCTGTGATTTCTCACAGCTCCTGTTAGATGCTTGTTGTTTAGCGGTCGCCGCGAAGAATTGAGATTAGTCGCAAGACCTCTAGGTATAGCCAGACCACAGTAACCATCAAACCAAAGGATGCTCGCCAAGATTCCTTCTCTGGAACGCCAGCTGTAACACCTTTTTGAATTTGATCAAAATCTAGAACTAAGAAAAGGCTTGCAATTGCTACACCAGCTACTGCAAGTAGTAGGCCAAGCCCTGAGACACCGTAGAAACCATATCCTTCACCGACTCCAAAGAATGACGCCACAAGTGAAACCAATGCCAAGAGGAAGTAGCCAATTGCTGCACCAATTAATGCACGGGTAAATTGTGGTGTGGCACGAAGTGTGCCGTTGCGATACATAACTAGTACTCCAGCAAATGCTGCGATTGTGCCAATTACTGCTTGGCTAACAATTCCAGGAGAGACTGTTTCGTAGTAGCTGCTTAGTGTTCCAAGGGCCAACCCCTCTAGGGCAGCATATGTAACAACTAACCCTGGCTTAATGTTCTTACTAAAACTAATTACCATGGCTAGGGCAAAACCACCTAGGAAGCCAATGAGTATTGCGCCCATGCCAAGATTTGCATTCCAAGCAAACGCACCAACAACAACTAATATCGCAAATAAAAATCCAGTTTTCGCAACAACATCTTCAATTGTCATGCGACCTGTTCGTATTGATGAGGCAGCTGGAGCGTTATAACTTTGCTCTAGTTGATCAACCTGCATATTTGTAGGTTGATTAAATGCCTTGCCAAGTACAGGGTTTGAGCTTCTCATTCTTCTCCTTCTATAGAAGTAACTTTTGGGTAGAACTAATTTAGTTACTTAGGTAGTGAACAAATATTAATCTTTTCTAATTCCCTAGGCTATTGCTTTGGGCAAAATCTGACTTAATCTTTGCTGAAGATTCGCAGCTATTGAGCGTGCCCCCGGTGGGGGTCGAACCCACACTTGTGCGATTTTAAGTCGCATGCCTCTGCCATTGGGCTACAGGGGCGAATCTT
>B570J14230_10000728_pt1 | contig 13410 bp, 13 predicted proteins | sample LakMenepilimnion_3_FD_14230 | JGI IMG/M metagenome (IMG submission 14230) | reverse complement strand
CCATCACCTGAAGTATAACCAGCGTCTGGATTACCAGGATAGTTTCCAGGAGAACCTACAGGAGCGTAGTGTGTACCTGATTGTCCAAACAAACCATCTGCTGAAGTACCACCAGAATAACCTTGAATTTTAGGTACGAAGTAGAACAATTTACCAATTGGTAAGTTCATTGCTTGTACAGACACGATGTCGTTAGCTAATAATTTAGAGAATACTCTTCTCACGATTGGGAAAACAACCGTTTCAAAAGAACCTGAATCAGAAGTTGAAGAAGCTTCGTTGATTAAGTGTGAAGCTTGGTTTTCATACAACTGAGCCACGTTTTCTTTCATGTGACCTTTAAGACCTTCTAAAAAGCCAAGTTTATCCCATTTGTTAATTGTGTCTTCTTTGATAACTTTAAGGTGTTTCAAACCAATGTTACCAACAAGACCGCTTTCTAATAATGCACCCATTTTAGTATTTTTTTGTTTTTAAGTTTTATTTATTTTTTATTTTTGTATTTTTTGCATAATATCCTTCATTCTTAAGAATTGTGGATTTTCATACGTTTTTGACTCAATTAAGTTTTGTGAAGAACCTGACGCTGGAGATTTTCCAATTCTTTCAATAGATTCTGTTACAACACTTTGAGTACTGTTAGTAGTATTTAATTCATTTTTGATAGATGAATACAAAGATTTAGACTCTTTTAATGATTCAACATCATCAAATCTTCTCAAGATATTAATTTTTTCTTGTTTAGTTGTTGTATGTTCAGTAAACAATCTTGTAGCATATGCCAAGTTTGAATTGAAAACCGCAACTTCATTTAATTTCTCTCTGAAGATATTAAGAGCTTTTCTATATTCTTCATTTTTTTCTCTCAAAGTTTGAATTTCTTCATTAACACCATTTTTACCATAAACATAGTTTCTGTTATTAGTGATGCCTTTTCTTAAACCTCTGCCTTCTTTAGAACCCATACCATAAGTTCTGGCAGCTTCTTTAGTTTCTTCTTTTTCGTAATCTTTGTAATGACCATCTTTTTCACCAGCTTTTTTCTCAACACCTTTTACATCCTTACGTTTGTATTCGTGTTTTTTAGAGCCATACTTTTCTTCCATTTCTGCTTCAGTGTATTCAAATTTCTTAGGTTTCAAATTCATACCAACACCCTTAGGTTTAACGGTCATAGAAGCTTCTTTAGCTTCCATTTTTTTACCTTCTTTGTATTCAAATTTTGCACTGCCAGTTTTTACGCCTTTACCTACAACGGGTTTACTCATCATAGAACCTTCTTTTGTTTCCATTTTTTTAGCTTTGTTTGTTAAAGAAGATTTAGTTAATTTACCCATAACAGGTTTAACAGTCATTTTACCTTCAGACATATTTTCATCAGAATCATCCATGTCATCCATGTCTTCTTCATCCATTTCTATTTCGTACACTACTTCATCTTCTTCATCTTCTTCATCCATGTCCATTTCATAAACAACTTCATCCATATCTTCTTCTTCATCCATTTCCATTTCTTCACCAAAAATATCAGCCATCATAGAATCTAAATCTTCATCAGACAAATCTTCTTCATCCATTTCCATAGTTTCTTCTTCCATTTCCATAGTTTCTTCTTCCATGTCACTTTCAGTTTGAATGATGTATTCAACATCATCATTTTCATCTTCCAAAGTAATGTTAGTACCATCTTGTTTAATAATGATACCATCTTCATCACTCATAGATTTGAAAACCTTTAAGATTTCATCATCTGAAGCCATAGTCATGTCAATTGGTAGTGTATCATCAGAGTCCATATCAAAGTCCATATCAAGTTCATCTTCCGATTCATCATCGTCAGAATCCATGTCAAAGTCCATTTCAACATCATCCATTTCTTCATCATCTGAATCCATATCCATCTCCATGTCAACATCATCCTCTGATTGTTCATCCATTTCAACTTCTTTGGTTTCTTTTTCAGCCTCATTTTTCAAAGACTCTTTTACTAGTTCTGAGATTTCTTCCTTCATTGTAGAAGCAAGTATTCCTTTTGCATTTTCGGCTACTACTTGTTCCAAATTTTTCATTTGGAGTAGAGCTTCCTCAACTAACGACTTTTTTTCTGTCATATTATTATTGAATAATTTAACATATAAATATATCCATATGCTAAAAAATTCTATTTATGACCATCAAAAACACTAAATAAATAAAAAACCCCTCGGTTAGGAGGGGTTTTTATTAATCTTCAATAACTTCGTCTATTTTACTTTCGGAGACTGCTGTGATTCTCCAATCGTGTTGAAACCCAGTATATCGGGATGTTACCTTGGCTTCAACATCGGTTACAGAGTAACCTTTAACCAATTTTTCCTCTCGGATTTTCTTTAATTTACCTGTGTTTTCATCAGGTAAATCGTACTGTACTTTTGCTACAAAATATTTNTCGTCCATGTTTTTTAAATTATCTGTCCAAATAATGATTTAATTTTTTCAATAAGTCAATAGAGCGGTTCATNTTTGTACCACTTTCTTGTTCAATTGGTGACATTCTTGAAACTTTTTCTTCTTCCAAATTTTCTTCAAATTTGCTTCTATCATCAGGGTTTGTAAAAAGATATGCTCCGGGTGTAGATGGTGAAGATACCAAATCAAAACAGATTAATTCAAAATCATCCTGTACTTCATTTTGTTCACCGTTCTTTTTTAAAGAACCAACCCCACGTGAAGATATACCCAAAGTAACACCTTGTCTTAACAAGTTTGCTGCTTGGTCACCCTTTGTAGATACAATACCTCTTTCATGGAATCCTGGTGATGTTAGAAGACGTAACTTACCCATAAGGATATGTCCGTCCCACCATATATCATTAATGATGTGAGACACACGGTCAAGGTCAATTAATGATGATTCAGGGTGATTTAATTCTGAAAGAGATGTTCCTTTTGCAATCATTTTTTTATAATTGTCAGATTCACGTTTTAAGATTCTTTCAGGGTACACTCTACCATTACGGTTTGGTGTGTTGTATTTTTGAAGTACGGCATAGAATTCAAAAGGTTTTGAATAATCCAAGAAATTCTTGTGATTTTCTTCAAGCATCTTTTTGTTAAATTCATGAGATGGTGACACATATCCTGCATCCATTTCAATCAATATTCCTTTACCTGTGTCGGTAGGTCCTAATATTTTCATACGTATGTTTTAGTAATAAATATTAAGATGTTTCTTCTTTGCTCTTTTTGGATAGTGTAAAATCAAAATACTCGTTCTTTTTAAAGTTTTCAATATAAATTTCTTTGGCAATTCTTTTTAATTTATCTTTAAGAATGGTATCTTTGAAATCTACTTCTTGTGATAAGAATAAGGTTATTTCCAAATTCATAAAACTTTTTTTTCCGTAAACAATTCCGCTTGTTCTTAAATCTAAATCAACTATATAATTGTCTTTAAAAAATGTGGGGTCTAATATTTCAAATATTGTGTGTTTTATTTGTCTACTAAAATTTGATACTATTCTTTCCCAATTGTCATAACTTTGTTTTGGTGAAACCCAACTTTGTAGATTAAGATAAACTGATTTAAAATTTTTGGAATCAACCGTTCCATAACTCACTTTTGAATTGTTGAATCCTACAATTCGTGATGTTTTCCCTTTTTTCATTAATGTTCATGTGTATAAATTGTTTATTGTTTGAAAAAAAATAATCTAATTTTATTCTATTGTCAAATTTTTACCAATTTTGTATTATTTACTATAATATGTTAAAAGTAAAAATAGACGAAAAGACTCCATTGGAAAAAGCCTTGAAACAATTAAAAGGAAAGGTAATTAAAACCAAGCAAAATGAAAAGTTGAGAGAAAGACTTCAGTATGAAAAACCATCTGTTACACGTAGAGCTCAGAAATTAAAAGCTCAATACGTTGAATCTCAAAAACCTCAAGATTAATTAATGTTGTTATACAAATTGTATAATCTCACATAATTGATTTTAGAAAACTCTTCACCTTTAATTTGGTTAATAGTTTCCTGTAATTTTTTTGTTGTAATATCATCCATTGACTCATTGATGCCGCTCAAAGAATTAATTGTCTTTGTCTTTAATTCTTCAAATTCTTTAGATAATTCAACATCTTCAGTCATTAATACTTTAGATAAATCTCTTTTAGAATCTTCATCCAAATTTTCAATATAAGAACTAATTGATTTGTTGGCAATATTCATTAAAGTTTCCATTGGTAATTGAATAGTGTTTTTAACATTGGTACTTTCACTCAATAGGCTAACCAAAGTTTTTCTACTTTCAACATTCTCCATAATTTTATCTGGAGTGTTGTAAATCAAATTATCAATATCTTTATAGTTGTTTTCACTAACAACATCTTTAACCCAATATTCAATTTTTTGGGTATTTAATTTTGAAATAATTTTTTCAACTTGTCTTAATGATTCGTTGATGTAAGATTCTGCTAAAGTTTTATCATAACCTTTTTTCTTGGACAATTCAGTATAGATATAAAACATTGTACTGGCGTTTTTATTTTCTAACACCAATTTTTTAAAGTTTTTTAACTCCAACTTTGTTGTTTCATTCACATAAGAATTAACCATTAATTCTTCTATTTTGCTAAGTAATTGTCCAAATTTCATATTAATAAATATATCAATCAATCAGTTTTCCTAATTGTTCCTCAATAATACCTAAATAACGTCTTCCTTTTTCTAAGTCAATTTCATCAACACCATAAACATTATCTCTTTCTAACAATATGTTCATGTTCTTTTTAACTGACTCTGGTGTTATGGCAGTTTCACCACCTGCCGGTACTTCACCAGCTTCAGGTGTTCCACCTAAATCAGCACCAAATCCACCCATTTCACCACCTTCGGCTGGCGGAGGAGGAGCTGTAGTTCCTGTTGATGAAGTGTTTCCATAAAGTTTATCAATGTTATCAAATAAACCTGTATGTGTAATTACGTTAGGTGTTGCTTCAATTTCAGTTGCCACCGCCTTTTCAACTCTTTGTTGTTGTAAATCAAGTTTAATATCTTCATCAGAAAAACCAAGAATATGTTTTTTAGCCCAAGTTTGTGATGTTGGTGCAATACCTTCAACTTTTGTAACAGCGTCTTTGTATAACAACATTTTTTCTTTCCAAACATCTATTGTTAATAAATCAGCTTGTTTAGATGGGTTAGTTAAACTTAATTGGAATGAATTTAATTCATCTTCAAATCCTAATAAGAATAAGTGTATGATTGCAATTTTGTTAAGTTCGGCAACCATAGATTTTTGAATTCTATTGATTGTTCTTGCAAAACGAATGTCTTGTAATGATAAATTTCTACCATCACCAACAACTTCTTCAAAACCTAAGAATGCTTTTGGAATTCTTAATGCGGTTAAAAGTTTCTTTTGGATATATTCAATATCGGCAATTTCAGATAAGTTTGTTGCCCCAGGTAAAGTTTCAATTGGGTTTGGAGATGATGGGTCTCTTACAGGTACGAAGAAATCTTGGTCAACAGCCATTTGATTAAATCTCATATCTACGTTTCCTGTTTGTGGGTCAGTGATTTGGTCTTTTTTAAATTGTTGAGCAAATCTTTGAACATATGGTTGAATATCCGCATCATCCATATTACCAACAAATACTTTAAATACACGTCTTTCAGGTGCTCTTGATGTTCTGTAAACTAACATCGCGTCTTCAGCAAGGATTAATTGTTTCCAAATACGTCTTGCTTTTTCCAACATTGCGGTACCATAAGGAAGTTTTCTGTCATCACCCAATAATCTAAAGTGAGCGACTTCCCAACTATTAAATTCCAAACTTTTGTTTTTCCAAGTAAATTGTAAACTTTTGGAGTCACTTCCTGACGCAACAACCGCTCCACCATAACCTGATGTTGCTTTACCTTGCATACCAACCTCAATACGTTCAATTTCAATGTTTGGTAATTGTAAACAACCAACAACACCTTTTTCAGGGTCCAACTTTAAAAATACAAAGTTATCACCATATTTTGCGGTGTTTCTTGTCCACATTGGAAGGTTTGTATTAATATCCAATGCATTGTTAAATAAATCACCTAATACTGCTTTGATTCTTGGTGAATCTGAGTATATTTGTAACATATAACCATTTTCATCTACGGTTGTAGATTCTTCAGCATATGTATCCAAAGCCGCAGAAATTTCAGGTGTATATTCCATAGACTCATAGTCATAATACGAAGCCAATCTTGTTGGTTGATAATAAACCGCCTGAGAATATAAATTGTTCTCAATTTTGGCCCATTGACTTGTAATGTAATATGTTTGTCTGGCTTGAAGTTTTTGTTTTTCGTATTCTTCTTTGTCAGTAGTTCTTAAAAGTTCTTTTTTGTCAAACTTGTAAGTAGGTATATCTTGACCCAACAATGAATTTGGTCCAAGTTCTTGGGACAATCGTTGCCATATCGTCAGGTTTTTTTCTTCCATAGTAAAAAGTTAATATATATGTATTTTTTATCAACGCTTTGGTGCGCCAATTACCCATAAATAGTCTTGATAATCCTTTTTTGTCGGTTGATTTTGATAAGCAATATTTGTTTTATATTGTTTATTTGGTATTGACGGATTAAAATACTGTTCTTTTGGTGGGTCGTAAGATGTTACTTGCCAAGACTCCAACATTGTTTTAGCTTGTTGTGTTACTTTTGTAAGTTGTGAAAATGATGAATCTGACACATACACAGCCATCGCCAAAGACATAATCAAATCATCATGTTGTCCTTTCATGTGGTCAGGTCTTCCGTTGATATAAACAAACGTATTCATTTCATTCAATAATCTTGATGAATGAACTTTTAATCCATGTCTTAAACTTTCTTCAAGAGCAGCAATAATTTGAACCCTTTTGTTGTTAAAGTTAATACCAGGGATTTTATCTGCCGACTTTGGGTCATATTTCCATTTGTTTCCAAAATCAACCCCATCAACATACAAATCTTTATATCCAAGTTCTTGTAGTTTTCTTGCTGTTGCAACACCCATACCACCCGTGATATCCACAACAATAAAACAATTATACATGTTACCCCATTTGTAGGCAATCTCCGCCAATACATCAGGTGGAAGTTTTCCAACATATTCAGCAACCTGTTCCCTTTCATCAAAGTCAAATATTTGAATTGTTGAGTAATCCTCAGAATCTCCACGAGATACGTCCACACCCATAATATATCTATGATTAAGTTCAGGTTCTTTCCAAATCCAAAGTCCACCACCCATCATTTTATTCATGGGTTCTTTAATCATATTATCAGTAATGTTCTTAATTAAATTTGCATCAAATACGTTATCACCCGAACCCAAGAAATTACATTCCAATTCCTGAGAAACTTTACGTTTGTCGTACTTAAGTTTTTTTACCATAGCCTCAAACCAAGATGAACATGGTTTGTATCCCAATTCAAAATAAGCCTTTAACTCATCATAGTTTCTTTCGTAGGGGTCACGACCTGAAAAATCAATAATCCTATCTGAAGTATATTCTTCACGGTTTAATAAAAAATGAATAATTTCATCTGTTTTAACCAAATACAAATCTTTAGTGTAACGAGGGTCACGATACCAAAACATTTCGGTAATCTTGAAATCATTCATTCCACGATTGGCTTGTTCGTAAATTTCGTAATAAATTGGGTCGTATCCGTTTGGTGTTGATACAACAACAACTTTACCACCCGTAGACAACGAAGCCATACAAGCAGCCCAGAAATCACCATCGGCTTCAATATATGCAGCTTCGTCAAATATCAACATAGTTGGAGTATAACCACGAAGTGCATCTTTTGATGTTGCAACCGCCTTAACCTCACAACCATTAGATAATTTAAAGTGTCTTGCGGCGTTTTTATCAGGTGAAAAACTTACACCAACCCACGAAGGCCATTGTTCTGTGAATCCACGGATTTTGTTCGCCATTTCCACAGCGGTATCCAATTTGTTTGCAATAATCAAAACCTTTTCAGGTCTTTGTTTTGATGCAAATACAAGTCGTTTACTTGCCCAAGCAGCAGTTACCGTAGACACACCTGCCTGACGGTACTTTAATGCAATGTTTTCGTTGAAGTTTTCATAATCCTCAACCAAATTAACTTGGTCAGGAAATAACTCTAATGGGACGTATCTTGACTGAGTGTTATCATAAGTCTGAAGATACGTCTTAAGAGCGTATGGTGTGTTTTTAATGCACCTTGAATATTCTAATAGTAATTGTTCTCTGGTTAAACCCATATAAAAGGTTAGTGTTAGGACCTGTCAATACCTAAACTACCTAAGAAATCATCTAAATCACTCAAATCATCATCGTCAGGACCCATAGTGTCACCATCTTCATCAGTACCATAGTCTTCGTCATCATCACTATGTTCCTCATTCAAATGTTCCACAATTTCCTTAACCATTCTGTCTAAGATTGATGTTGCTTTTGCATCACCCCTTAAAATCATTTTTGCTAATTTGAAAAATTCATCAGCAGATAATGCTGAAAATCTTGCAAAAAGGTAGTTTTGTATGAATTTTTTATCTTCATCAAATAACTGTTCAGGATATGCTGCCAAGAATTTTTCCCATAATATTGGACCGATTCTTAAATCCCAAATTTCACTTGATAAGCTGTCAGTTGATGCCATGACCATTTCGGCTTGTTTTGGGTCATCAGGAAGACCTTGTGTTCCCAAGATTTCCATAGTACCTTTAATTAATTCGTGAATTAATATAGGGAAAAATACACCCGTCGCTTTAACTGTTGGAGGGTCAGTTTGAATATCAACCTCTTCCTTACCACCAACACCACCTTGACTCATCATCATGTCCATCATCTCATCAGGTAATACCCAATACAATAAATCATTCACAGACATAACAACACCGTACAAATTCAATAAATCGGGGTCAACTCTATCTAATTCATCTCTAACTAATTCAAACATGTAGTGTCCTTTTTTAGACGAACCTTGAATTAATGCGTTAATAAATCTTCTTTTTGCCTTTTCAATATCAAATCTTTCAAATGCTGAAATAAAATCTTCAAGGTCTTCTTCTTTTTCTTGGAAATTTTGTTCAACTTCTTCGTCTTCAGGTTCTTCACCTTGTTTTTGAAAACCAGACATATCAATTTGTCCTGGCATTACAAGTTCTGCCACATAATTAATTTGGTCAGGTCTTACACCCATTTCTTTTCTAACCAAATCAATTGCCAAGTTTTCAAGATATTCTTTATGAGCCATTTGTTTTTGTAACAATTGCATGGCCATAGACATCATCATTCTTTGTAATTGTTGTAAAGGATTTCCTCTTGAAATATCAGCACCTGCATTTGGAACATAACGTCTAACTTTAGCAACAACATCTTTAAATCTTTTAGATGCCACTAACTCTTCAAACGTTTCAGGTATATTACCTTGTTCTATATTTGGAAATGCGGGATTCGCAGATAACGGAGTTCCTCTTGAAAGAATTGTTCTTTCAATATCAGGTGACATTCTTTCAGGGGTATCTCCATAATCAATTGGAGCCTCTCTAACAATTATTTTCTTTTTCATTATTGGTTTTTAAAATCAATTTTTAATTGGTCAAATTCTAAATAATCAGGAATCTTAACAGTACCCATTTTTGGAGCTTCCGTAGATGCCTTTGGTTTTGGTTGATGTTTCGGATTCTTAAATGGGTCAGAAGTTTTAGGTTTTTCTTTGATACCCGGTTTAACTACTGGAGGTGCTGTTTTAGTTCCTTGTTCATCCATTTTTTCAGCCTTTGGTTTTGGTTGATGTTTTGGATTTTTAAAAGGGTCCATTTTTCCAGGTTTTTCCTTTTCTTTTGTACCAGGTTTTACTCTTGTTGGTGCTGTCTTAGTATCTCCTTCCATAGCTTCTTTTTTAGAAATATATAACTTTTTAATTGGTTTGTCCATTTTTGTTTCTTCAACAAATCCAATCATACTGTTTTTAAATGGACGAGAAATAATTCCTTGTTCACTTAATGTGTTTAATAATTCACTTTTAGAAATTCTTGGAGATATATGTTTTTCTATCATTCGTGCTAAAGACGCTTCAACAATTGGTAAATACGGATTTCTACCTTCTTTTACATTTCTCTTAACATCTTTCACACATCTTTCAAATTTTTTCATATCTTCTCTGCCAACAGATGTTGTACAAATAGCATATGGGTTATACTTAGATTTTTTCTTTGTTTCACTAATGTCTTCTGCTTTGTCAATTTCAGAATCACCTTCATCATCCATTCCATCAGGTGCTTGTACTTGATGTGGTTCTTGGGTTGTTTGACCTCTTTCAGAATCACTTTTATCTACCTCAACACCCTGCTCATAAACTTCAAAAGGTTTTTTTTCGTTTTTTAATTTATCTATTGTTGCAGTGTCGGTCTTTGGAACCATTGTTATTTCAGATATCATCATTTTGTGTAGTTGATTTATCTGACCTTCATTCATTGTTGATAACAATCTATGGCTTAACCCAACTTCCATTAGTTGTTTAATTTTTTTATTTTTCATATACAACTTCTTTTTCTAATTCTAAAATGATGTCTCTTTCGTACAATTTATCTTTTACTTTCTGTTCTGAATCTCCGAAACGAAAAACAAGACGAGTCTCATCTTCACAACTTTCATCTTTCTCCCAGGCTAACGCAATAACATCTTCCATTGCGTCTGTGACTCCCATAAAATCAGAGTCCTGTATAAGTTCAAGTTGGACCACCGTATTTTTTAGTAGTCCAACTTTCTTTATATATTTTAATTCGGGTGGTTGTGGGTAACCGTGTGCCGGTCTTGAATCCCAATTTTCACCCCAAACGTCTAATTCATCACTAAAGATAAATTCATACATGTTATCTCCTCTATAATTTGGACCAAGTCCATTAATATAGATTAAATGACTCATAAAACTTCACCTTTTGGACTTACTTTAATTTGTTCTCCGTTGTGTTCAAAAATTAAATTATTTTTGTTTGTTTTCCCAACGAATTTAAAATTATTATTTTCTTTCAAAATAAATTCAGAAGCCAATTCTTGTTCATAAGTTTCTGACAATTTTTTAATTTGGTTCATTACTTGTGATTTTTGTTGTTTTGATTCAACAAGTTTTTTACTTTTTGTTTTTTGCTCATTTTCATTAACAACAAAATATGATGACAAAACTTTATCAACTTTAGACTCACTGAAAATTTCATCCATAATTTTAGAAACATGAGAATTAACTTTGTCTTCTTCAGACATTTCACTTCCCATTCTTTTAACTCTAACTTTCATTGGACCGAATTTTTCTTTGTATGCGTTGAACATTCTTTCACCCTCAGGTCCTTTTTGAAACATCGCATTATTACTATGTTTTTTCATCATTGGTTCAAATTCATCAAACTCTTCCTCATCAAAATCAAAGTCAAAACCACCTGTATATGGTCTATCTTTTTCATCGTACCATTCATCGTTTTTAAATGAACCATACATACCTTCTTCCATTTCACCTTCAATTGGTTCTTCCATATCCATGTCCATATCTACATCCATATCTACGTCCATATCTTCATCATCACCCATTGAACCCATATCCATGTCTGAATCATAACTAGACTCATCATCTTCTTCAAATTTTGACATAATATCCTCTTGGTCTTCTTCATCAAGTTTACTCAAATCCAATGCAGACAATAATGAATTTATTACATACTTAACATCTTCAGATGTCATTCCAACAGAATCATTCATCATTCTAATTTTCTGACCTAACTTACCTGTAAGTTTTTGAATGGTTTTAAATGTGATTTCTTCTTCCTCACCAGCCATTGGTTCTTCTTCAGAACTCATATCAACATCCATATCACCTTCAGGTGTATCTAATTCCATGTCCATATCCATTTCATCACCCGCTGGCATATCCAAAGATGCATCATCTAATGGAGCGTCCATTGAACCTTCTTCAGGTGCTGGTGCAGGTGGTGGAAGTTCAGCTGCCGGTTCTGGCATTGGAGCAGGTGCCGGTGCTTTAGGAGTTTTTAATGTAAATTTTTTTTGTTCTGAAATTTGGTACATTGAAACTTCTTCTTCGTTTTCAACAAGTCTATTAATCTCACCCGCCATAAGGTTTAATCTTTTTAACGCTTGCGAATAAGAACGATAATACGTTCTATTTTTCATTGGCTCAATGTAATCCAAAGATTCATCAATTCTTTTCTTTATGATGTAACCAGTTTTTTCTTTTACAATCTCATACTGATGACCATCTGCTAACGTTTTTTCAAACTCCACTCTTGAAGTTTCATTAATGTTAGATGGTGTGGTTTCTTTATATCTAGAAATTTCAAGGATTCTATTGATTTTATCTTGTCCTTGTAATCTCTCACTTCCGATTGGTTTTAAGTCAGCCATTTTTATATTTTTTGTTTTTTATGTTTAAGAGTTTAATCCATTAAATCCACCAAGAGCAACTGAGTCAACTTGGACTACAGACCTTCCTTGTGCATTTGAATATATTGCGTGTGGTAATGCTTGTGTAAATGTATCACCTGAACATGTAATACAATCTTCATANACTATTGTTCCANNTTGTGTATTAGTTGTTCCACCTGTAAGTGCAAATCCACTTAATGATGGTGTTGGTGTTTGTGTATTAGTAGGTGTATTTGTTGGTGTAACNGTTGGTGTAACAGTTGGTGTTACTGTTCTTGTAGGGGTAATACTTGGTGTAACCGAAGGTGTTGCCGTATTAGTTGGNGTAACTGTAGGTGTTACCGTTCTAGTAGGTGTTACCGTGTTAGTAGGTGTTACCGTGTTAGTCGGTGTAACACTTGGTGTTTGAGTATTAGTTGGTGTTTGAGTATTGGTAGGTGTTGCCGTATTAGTTGGTGTAACTGTAGGTGTTACCGTTCTAGTGGGTGTTTGTGTAACCGTTGGTGTTACCGTATTAGTCGGTGTAACACTTGGTGTTGGTGTATTTGTCTGTGTAACTGTTGGTGTTGGAGTTTGAGTTGTTGCGTTAAGACAGTCAGGACAACTATTAACAAAAGAATCTGCCGATGCTACTGAATTTATTGTGGTTGGACTTGTTGTAATACTTCCAACAGTAAAACATCCACCAGGAGTGTCTCCATTAAAAGTTAAATAATATACTTGATTACCAATTACTGGTAATTCGCCAAAATTTGTTACGTAATCCCCTGAGGTACAACTGGAAATATTTCTTAAAACAACTGCCATAATTTTACTATATAAATATAGCAATAATGGCAAATTGTTAAATTATTCTACGTCAGTATTTTCAATAGATAAATTTTTATCCATTAATTTGTTTTTAAAGTTGAATAATTTGTCTATATATCCGTTTCTACGGAGAAATTTAAAGACCAAATTTTCGTAT
>B570J14230_10000723_pt1 | contig 13442 bp, 9 predicted proteins | sample LakMenepilimnion_3_FD_14230 | JGI IMG/M metagenome (IMG submission 14230) | reverse complement strand
TTGTCTGTGCCAACCAGAAGGGTGGTGTGGGGAAGACCACCACCGTGCTCAATCTTGCCGCGGAGCTCGCCCACGCAGGGCACAAAGTCCTTGTCGTCGACCTTGACCCCCAGCGCAACCTCACCAGTGGCCTCGGCTTTGTTACACCGCAAGGTGCCCCAACCGCCTACGACCTCCTCCTTGGGCGCCGTCCAGCTCACGAGCTGGCCCAGCCAACCTCCATCCCGAACCTCAGCCTCATTCCAGGGTCCGCCGACCTCGCGGGGATTGACGTTGAGCTCGCGGCAGGAGATGAGACCGGGGAGCGCCAGCTTGCTGCGGGCCTGCGACTGGCTGGCGAGGCGGAAGTTGTGCTCGTGGACACCCCTCCCTCCCTCGGTTTAGTAACAATCAGCGCCTTTGCGGTGGCAGATTCGGTGCTCGTCCCCGTGCAGTGCGAATACTACGCGCTCGAAGGCCTCTCCCAGTTGATGGCAACGATCCGCCTTGTCCGTGATCGCCTCAACCCGGATCTAGAGGTCAACGGCTTCCTACTCACTATGCTTGACCCACGCACCAAGCTCGGGGGAGATGTGGTGCGAGAGGTGGAGAGTCACTTTGGGGAGCTCGTCTACCGTGCTCGAGTGCCCCGCTCCGTGCGCCTCGCCGAGGCGCCGAGCCATGGCATCTCGATTCGCAGTTATGCACCAGGGAGTTCCGGCGCAGAGTCGTATGCTCAGGCGGCAAGCGAGTTCGCAATCCGCGTCTTTGGGAGTGCGGCGTGAGGAATAGGGGGGTTTGACCGTGGTGAAGAAGGCAAGCGGACTCGGACGAGGCCTCGGGGCGCTCATTCCAGAGGCGGCGAGCGCTGCGGGTGCCGTCCGTGCGGGCGCGCTCGAGATCCCGATCAGCAAGATCAAGGCGAACGCCTATCAGCCACGAAGCACCTTTAACCAAACGGAGCTTGAACAGCTCGCCGAGAGTATCCGGGAGCACGGCGTTATCCAGCCGATCCTCGTCGAGGAGGGGGCAAACGGCTTCACGTTGATCGCGGGTGAGCGTCGCCTTCGAGCATCGAAGATCGCTGGCCGCACCACAATCCCTGCGGTCGTACGCACAGTGGACAATCAGTCACGCCTTGAACTCGCGTTGATTGAGAATGTTCAGCGCAGCGATCTCTCCCCAATCGAAACCGCGCAGGCATACCGCCGCCTTGCGGACGAATTCGGCATGACGCAAGAGCAGATCGCCACTGTTGCAGGGAAGGCGCGGGCCACCGTCGCGAACACCATGCGCCTCCTTGACCTCACCGCTGGGGTCCAAGAGGAGGTTACGGCAGGTCGTCTGAGTGAAGGGCACGCCCGAGCGCTCGTTGGCCTCCCTGAAAGTGAGCAGGCGTGGCTCGCGCGTAGTTTCGTGCGCGATGGCGTGACTGTGCGAGGTGCTGAGGCGGCCGCTTCAACCATTCGAGAAGCGGGGCGCGGTACAATCAGCACGAAGAAAACGCAGGGAACTGCATCAAGCGGCGAGCTTACGGCGGTCCAACGCGGACTTGAACAGGCACTGGGGACACCAGTGCGGATCAAGCCTGCGGGGGTCGGGGGTCAGATCGTCATTGAGTACTACTCGGCGGAAGAACTCGCAAGACTTGTCGACCAAATCAAGGGGGAAAAGTAGTGGCGGGTAAGAAAAGCGGTACCGAACTCGCAAAAAAGCCAGAAAAAACCAGTTCTTCATCAAAATCTGCCACTTCGGCAGGGAAGAAGGGGGGCGACTACGGTGCCTCCAGCATCCAAGTCCTTGAAGGGCTTGATGCGGTCCGCAAGCGTCCAGGAATGTATATCGGCTCCACTGATGAGCGCGGCCTCCACCACCTTGTTTATGAGGTCGTAGACAACTCTGTTGACGAAGCGATGGCGGGACACGCCACGCGCATCGTCGTTCGCATTCATAAAGACAATGCGATTGAAGTAATTGACGACGGTCGCGGCGTTCCTGTTGGTAAACACTCAACTGGAAAAGATGCACTCGAAGTTGTGCACACCGTGTTGCATGCCGGCGGAAAGTTTGGCGGCGGCGGATACAAAGTTTCTGGTGGACTTCACGGCGTAGGTGTCTCCGTTGTCAACGCACTCAGCGTGAAGCTGCGCGTGGAATCTGCACGCGACGGAAACGTTTGGATGCAAGAGTACGAACGCGGCAAGCCAAAAACAAAGGTTGCAAAGATTGGCGTTGCGGGCACACGACGCGGGACGCGCACCATCTTCCATCCGGACCCTGAAGTCTTCTCCACCACTGAGTACTCATTTGAAACGCTTGCGAATCGTTTGCGTGAATCTGCATATCTCAACAAAGGTCTATGGCTCACGTTGATTGATGATCGCGCAGATCGCGAAGCAACATTCTACTTCCAGGGCGGCATCGTCTCATTTGTTCGCCACTTGAATCGCCGTCGCAANACCACCCATGATCGACCCGTTTATTTGGAGCGCGTCGATGGCACCACAAGTGTTGAGGTTGCATTCCAGTATCAGAGCGACTCATGGTCNGAGACACTGCTCGCGTTTGCGAACAACATCAACACCGTTGATGGCGGAACGCACGTCACCGGATTCCGTGCCGCACTCACCAGNTCGCTCAACGACTGGGGNCGNAAGAATGGTGCGATCAAAGACAACGACCCGAACCTNACTGGTGAAGATGTGCGNGAAGGGTTGACCGCCGTCATNTCCGTAAAGCTCGTAGATCCACAATTTGAAGGCCAGACAAAGGCGAAGCTCGGCACCGCNGAAGTGAAGGGGATTGTGCAGACGGCGGTCAACGCTGGACTNCTGCAATTCCTTGAAGAGAATCCGGGCGACGGTAAAGAGGTGATTCGACAAGCGCTGAATGCGGCGCGTGGTCGCGAAGCGGCGCGCAAGGCGCGCGACCTTGTGTTGCGCAAGGGCGCGCTTGAAGGGAGTGCGCTGCCAGGAAAACTTGCCGACTGCCAAGAGCGCGATCCGGCAAAGTCGGAGCTCTACATTGTGGAGGGCGAGTCAGCCGGTGGTTCTGCAAAGCAGGGACGCGATCGCCGCTTCCAGGCAATCTTCCCGCTGCGCGGCAAGCTGCTCAACGTGGAGAAGGCGCGCATCGACAAGATCTTGGGGAGCGACAACATCCGCACGCTGATCGTTGCACTTGGCGCAGGGATCCAAGACAGCAGCAGCTCATTCGATCTTGCGAAGCTGCGCTACCACCGCGTGATCATCATGACGGACGCGGATGTTGACGGTGCGCATATTCGCACGTTGCTGCTCACCTTCTTCTACCGCTACATGCCCGCAATCATTGAAGCGGGCTACCTCTACATTGCACAACCACCGCTCTACCGCATCAGTACTGGCAAGGAGACAAAGTACGCATCCTCCGAGAAGGAGCGTGACGAGGCGGTTGCCTCCTTCAAGACGAAGAACGTCAACGTGCAGCGCTTCAAGGGACTCGGCGAGATGAATGCCGAGCAGCTCTGGGAGACGGCAATGAATCCTGAGAATCGCGTCTTCCTGCAGGCGCGGATTGAAGATGCCGCAGCGGCCAATGAAATCTTCGAGATGTTGATGGGCGAGCGCGTGGAGCCTCGTCGAGACTTCATTAAGGCTGAGGCGCGCAAAGTCCAGAACCTCGACGTCTAATCAAACGCATCACATCAAACCAATCCAGACAACGAACAGATAGAAAGGAGGTGACGAGATGGCGAAGGGTCCAACGGGGAAGGGTCCGGTAGATAACGGCGCAGACGGGATTAGCCCGGGCGGCGTGAGCGTCACCAGCGTGAAGTCGATCCGCATTGAAGACGAGATGCGCACGAGCTACCTCGATTACGCCATGAGCGTGATCGTGGCCCGAGCCCTTCCAGATGTGCGTGACGGCCTCAAGCCCGTCCACCGCCGCATCCTCTACACCATGGGCGAGATGGGCCTCTCTGGAGGCTCCGCGTATCGCAAGTGCGCCGCGATCGTCGGTGAAGTCATGGGTAAGTACCACCCACACGGCGACGGCGCACTTTATGACGCACTCGTCCGACTGGCGCAGGACTTCTCCATGCGCCATCCACTCGTTGATGGTCAGGGAAACTTCGGATCCGTTGACGGCGACTCCGCCGCTGCAATGCGCTACACCGAGGCACGACTCACCGCAATCGCCGGTGAGATGCTCGCCGACATTGATCACGACACTGTTGACTTCACGCCAAACTACGACGGCACGCAGAAGGAGCCGAGCGTCCTCCCATCGCGCATGCCAAACCTTCTCGTCAACGGCTCGTCAGGAATCGCCGTTGGAATGGCGACAAACATTCCGCCGCACAACCTTGGCGAGATTGCCGACGCCGCGATCGCACTCGTCGAGAACCCACAACTCACCGCCGAAGAGTTGAGCGCGCTCGTCCTTGCGCCGGACTTCCCAACAGGCGGCGTCCTCTACCGCTACGACAATGTCAAGAATCCACTCACCGGAAAGTCGGAGCGCGTGGACGCGATCCGACAGATGTACGCGCACGGTCGCGGACGTGTTGTTGTGGAAGGAAAGACGAGCTTCGAAGAGGCACGCGGTGATCGCACCGCAATCATCATTCATGAGCTCCCATACCAGGTAAACAAGGCAACACTCGTTGAGAAGATCGCCGACCTCGTGAAAGAGGGGCGTATTGAAGGGATCTCCGATCTCCGCGACGAATCAGACCGCGACGGAATGCGCATCTACGTTGAAGTAAAGCGAGACGGTAATCCGCACAAGGTGCTCAACAAGTTGCTGAAGCTCACGCCACTCCGCGCCGCGTTCAGCATGAACATGCTCGCGCTGGTTGATGGACAGCCGCAGACGCTCTCACTCAAGTCGGTGCTGCAACACCACATTGAACACCGCCGCATCATCGTTCGCCGCCGCACCGAGTTTGAACTGAAGAAGGCACAAGAGCGCGCGCACATCTTGGAAGGCCTCAAGATTGCGCTGGACAACCTTGATGCAGTGATCAAGACGATCCGCGCAGCCGCAGATGTGGATGTTGCACGCGAACAGTTGATGGCCAAGTTCAAACTCAGCGAGCTGCAGGCGCAGGCGATCCTNGACATGCGNCTNGCGCGGCTCGCCGCACTCGAGCGCAAGAAGATTGAAGACGAGTACCTGGAAGTGCTCGCGCTGATCAAGGAGCTGCAGGACATCCTCGCAAATCCGAAGCGCGTCTCCAAGATCATTGCGGCGGAGTACGCAAAGATGAAGGAGAAGTTCGGCGACAAGCGCCGCACGCGAATCGCCCAAGATGCAACCCGCGAAATGTCTGATGAAGATCTCATTGCCGACGANGANGTGGTGATCACGATCAGTGGTCGNGGCTACATCAAGCGCCAGCCGCTCACCGCATACCGCCAGCAGCATCGCGGCGGGAAGGGCGTGCGCGGGATGACAACNCGCGAAGANGACGCNGTGAAGTCGCTCCAGGTTGCGAACACGCACGACTGGGCCTTCTTCTTCACNAATAAGGGTCGCTGCTTCAGCACGAAGGTGCACGAGATTCCAGACGCGTCGCGTCAGAACAAGGGGATCCCGATCGTCAATCTTCCTGGCGTACAGGTTGAGTCCGGCGAAGTCCCGGTTGCAACGGTGATCTTGCAGAACTTCAGTGCGGGTGGCTACCTCGCCTTCTCCACAAAGAAGGGTGTCATCAAGAAGACGGCGCTCGAGCAGTTTGAGAAGGTGCGCTCGTCGGGAATCATCGCGATCACCCTTGATAAGGGCGATGAGCTTGCGCAAGTGATCCCAACATCTGGTGAAGACGACATTGTTCTCGCCACGCGACAGGGTCGCATCTGCCGCTTCCATGAGAAGGAGGCGCGACCGATGGGGCGCTCCGCTGGCGGCGTCATTGGCATCCGCATCGCTCGACAGGGAGACCTTGTGGTGGCCGCGGCGGTGGTGGAGCCTGGAGCCGACCTCCTTGTCCTCACCGAGACCGGCTTCGGAAAGCGCGTCCCGGTTGGAGCATTCAGCCGCAAGCACCGCGGCACCCAGGGCGTTCGGCTCATCCCTCTTGAGGGTCGCAAGACCGGGCCTGTGGTCGCCGTTCGCCAGGTGAGCGAGGCGGACGAAGAGGTCATCCTGATCAGCGCTGAGGGACAGGTGGTGCGCACGAAACTCGAGTCGATCGCCACCCGTAATGACGGCAGCTCTCAGGGTGTACGTGTGATGTCCCTCCGTGAGGGGGATAAGGTGGCGGGGATCGCCGCCTTCCGCACGGGACTAGCAAAGCGCGACGCAGACGGCGAGAATGAGGAGGCCCCTGAGGGGGAGGCCAGTCCCCCTCGTGCGAAAGTTGCAAAGGTCACGGCCAAAGCGGCACCTAAGACCGTATCCAAAGGGAAGGCGAAGCCAGCGGCTAAGGTGAAGGCGAAGACGGCGAAGGCGACAACGACGAAACCTACCAAGCGGCGATAGGGATCGGAGGACGGCGATGAGGGCAGATTCGATCGACGTCTATACGGGGAACGCAAACCCGGAACTTGCGAGCAAGATTGCACGCTATCTCGGCCGCGAGCTCGGCAAAGCCGAAGTGTTCGCCTTCGCCAACGAGAACATCTTCGTCAAGATCCTCGATAACGCGCGTGAAAAGGACGTCTTCATTGTGCAGCCAACCTCGCGGCCAGTGAGCACCTCCATCATGGAGCTGCTGATCATGATTGACGCATTCAAGCGCGCCTCTGCTGGACGCATCACCGCCGTGATCCCTTACTACGGATATGGACGCTCTGACAAGAAGGATCAACCACGTGTGCCAATCACCGCCCGACTCGTGGCCGACATGCTGCAGGTTGCTGGCGCAAACCGAATCCTCACGATGGACCTCCACCAAGGACAGCTCCAAGGATTCTTCAACGTGCCTGTTGATGAACTCACCGCAGTGCACATGCTCTCCAACTACATCAGGCAGAAGGGGACCGAGAACCTTGCCGTTGTGACAGACCTTGGTTTCGCAAAGCGTGCGCGCACCTTTGCAGAACTTCTAGATGCACCGCTCGCAATCGTGGAGAAGCGCCGCGAAGGGAATGATGATCATGCCGAAGTGCTGAACGTCATCGGTGACGTGAAGGGGAAGCGCGTCGTGATTGTTGACGACGAGATTGACACGGGCGGAACGTTGACGGAGACGGTCCGCGCCATTGAGAAGGCCGGCGCGATTGAAGTGATTGCATGCGCAACGCACGGGGTCTTCTCTGGTCCCGCAATCGAGCGCATCAATGCATCATCAGTTCAAGAGGTGATCGTCACCGACTCCATCCCAATGCCTGTTGGGGTGAGTAGCCCAAAGATCAAGCGCCTCTCCTCTGCTCCACTCTTCGGCGAAGCGATCAAGCGCATTCATCTTGGTGAATCTGTCGGTGCACTCTTCGGCAAAGAGGCGTCTATGGCTGAAGAGATGGTCTTCTGGGACGGCGAGCATGCTGGCCTTCCGTCAACAGCAAACGGGAACGGCCGCGCGGCGATTGGAGCCGCGGGCGCAAAGCGACGCGCGAAGTAGCCATGACACTTAAGCTGCACCGTCCGGATGAGCGTGGCGTCATCACCTCACACGCACCAGAGAAGCGCGCAGATTGGCGCGCCACCCTGAAGAGTCCGCGCTGGAACGCTGCACCACTCAAGAATCCTGAAATGAATCCAACGAGTCGCCCTGCGAGCGTCGCCTACTGGCTCGTGCTCGGCGTCATCACCTTTGGAATCCTGATGCTGGGGTACGGCTCCGGCTTCTGGCGCTAAGGCTCGCTCGTGGTGTTCGGCTTCCTCTCACGTCTTGTTGACTCCAACGACCGTGAGCTCAAACGGCTCGCTCCAATCCTTGACGCCGTCAACGCGCGTGCTGACGAGATGGAGGCGACAAGCGCCGAAGAGATCCGCGGGCGCATGGAGGCGATCGCTGCAGACGTGCGAGCGCGAAGCGGCGACGATCAGAAGCAGCGACTTGAAGAGGTGCTCCCAGAGATCCTGGCCGCCGCTCGCGAGGCGGCAAAGCGCACGATCGGTCTACGCCCGTACGACGTGCAGATCCTTGGCGCGATCGTCCTTCATCAAGGAAAGATTCCAGAGATGCGCACTGGCGAAGGGAAAACGCTCGTCGCTCCGCTCGCCGCTGCCGCGAACGCCCTCACAGGCGACGGCGTACACGTCATCACCGTCAACGACTACCTGGCGCGACGCGACGCGCAGTGGATGGGCCCACTCTTCTCCTTTCTCGGCATCTCGCTCGGCGTCATCACGCACGACGCCTCGTATCTCTACGACGCTGAGTTCAGCAGCGGCGAAGAGCGCACGGCGCGCCTGCGCCCCGTTACGCGGAGGGAGGCGTACGCCGCCGACGTCACCTACGGCACGAACAACGAGTTCGGCTTCGACTACCTGCGAGACAACATGGTCACCGAGCTCGAAGCTCGGGCGCAGCGTGGTCACGCCTTCGCGATCGTGGACGAGGTCGACAACATCCTCATTGACGAGGCCAGGACGCCACTCATCATCAGTGGCCAGGCCGCCGAATCGCAGGATCTCTACCAGGTCTTCGCGAAACTTGTCCCTCGCCTCAAGGAGCGTCCCGCTGGCGCGCTTGAGGGTGGTGACTATTTTGTGGACGCAAAGATAAAGCGGTTTCACCAACAGAAGAGGGTGTCGCAAAGATTGAGAAGGCGCTCGGCGTAGAGAACCTCTACAGCGGCGACCCGCTGATGGCCCGGCACTTTGAGTCGGCACTTCGCGCGCACGCACTCTTCAAGCGCGACCGTGACTACATCATTGAGGACGGTGAGATTGTCATCGTGGACGAATTCACGGGACGCAAGATGCCAGGACGCCGCTGGTCTGAAGGACTCCATCAAGCGGTTGAGGCGAAAGAGGGGCTCCGCGTCCAGCGTGAATCGGTAACGATGGCAACGATCACCTTCCAGAATTACTTCCGTCTCTACAAGAAGCTCGCCGGAATGACGGGTACGGCAATGACAGAGGCGGAAGAGTTCAGCAAGATCTACAGCCTTGACGTGACATCTATTCCAACGCACCGCCCAATGGTTCGCGTGGATGAACCCGATCTTGTCTACCGCACTGTCCGCGCAAAAGATGCGGCGATCGTTGCGCACATCAAGGAGCGAAGCGCGGCTGGCCAGCCAGTGCTCGTTGGCACCACGTCTGTTGAACGCTCGGAACACCTCGCCGCAATGTTGAAACGGGAAGGTGTTGCGCACAACGTCCTGAACGCAAAGCAGCATGAGCGCGAGGCTCCAGTGGTTGCGCAGGCGGGTCGACCGGGAACCGTCACGATCGCCACCAACATGGCTGGTCGCGGAACGGACATCAAACTCGGAGGAGACCCTGTCGGTCTCGCCTCCGAAGCCCTGCGCGTTAAAGGGTTGAATCCCGCCGAAGTAGATCCAGCGATCTACGCCGCAGCACTCGCCGATGCAGAACGCGTATGCGCATCCGAGCGCGAGGTGGTGCTTGCAGCGGGCGGCTTGCGAATTGTTGGCACCGAGCGACACGAGTCTCGCCGTATTGACAATCAGTTGCGTGGACGAGCGGGACGACAGGGTGACCCTGGCTCCTCGCGCTTCTACCTCTCCCTTGAAGACGATCTAATGAAGCGCTTCGCCGGTGAACGTGTCGTCGGCCTGATGGATCGACTCGGCTTTGACGAGAGTCAGGCGCTTGAATCCGCAATGGTGAGTCGTACCATTGAGGGGGCGCAGACGCGCGTTGAGGGGTACAACTTTGATATCCGAAAGCGCGTCGTAGAGTTTGACGACGTCATCAACATGCAGCGTGCCACGGTCTATGGCGAGCGCGATCGTGTGCTCCGCGGCGAAAACCTCACCCTCACCATCCAAGATGCGCTGCACGGTGAAGTGCGCGCACTCGCCGTCACCCACTGTCCACCGGGGCTCACTGGTGAGTGGAACCGCAGCGCGCTCGCCACAGAACTGAAGCGCCTCGGCATTGAGCCGCCTGCATCGCTCGACACCCTTGTTGAAGACTCACTCTTGTATGAGGCGGTGGACGCCGCAGCGGATGCTGCACTTGAGAAGAAGGCGGTTGAGGTTGGTGAAGAGCTCTGGCCGCGCGTGGAACGCGCCGTCATCCTGCGCAGCATTGACCAACTCTGGGTGGAGCACCTTACTGAAGTTGATGATCTTCGCCGCGGGATCGGGCTGCGTGGGCATGCACAGGTTGACCCGCTCAACGCCTTCAAAATTGAAGCATTCAAACTGTACGAAGAGTTTCAGTCGCTCATTCGCGTCAGCATTGGCCGTGCCGTCTTGCGCGTCAGCCTAGTGCAAGAGCAGCGCGCACCTACGCCCGTAGCCGTGAAGACCGTTGGCGGGAGCTCTGAGGCGGCGGTTGCCACTCCGTCTGCATCCGCTACGGCAACACCCTCAATGAAGGCGGGCCGAAACGACGCCTGTCCGTGTGGCTCGGGGAAGAAGTTCAAGAAGTGCCACGGGGCATAGCCCCTGCTACGATCGCGAACGTGAAGCAGCAAAACCCCGTCGTCGCCTTCGTGCGACCGAGTGAGCGCCCCCGGTGAGCGTCGACGCTGCCGGCCTGCGCGACCTGCTCGGACGTATCGAGGCAACGTCGGGGCGTCTTTGACCCAGCCGTAAAGGGGGCGCGTCTCGCCGAGATTGAGACGCAGATGCTCGCTCCAGGCTTCTGGGACGACCAGCGCAGCGCCCGTCGACTCGCCCGTGAGGCGGAAGGCCTGCGCGAAGAGATCACGCGCTGGCAGCAACTCACCACCGCCGCGCGCGACCTCGGCGAGCTCTTCGAACTTGCCACCTCCGAAGGTGATGAGGCGCTCCTCGCCGAAGTCTCGGAGAAGAGTGCCCGGGTAGAACAGGACTTCCAACAGGCACGCACCTCACTCCTCTTCGCGGGCGAATACGCAGATGCAGATGCGATCGTCACCCTCCAGGCCGGCGCAGGCGGAACCGAAGCGTGCGACTGGACCGCCATGCTCCTACGCGCGTACATGCGGTGGGCGGAGCGTCACGGATTCGCGCACGAGATTGTTGACTTCACCGAAGGTGAAGGCGCCGGATACCGTAGCGTTGCCCTTGAGATTCGCGGTCGAAATGTGTTCGGCTGGTTGCGTGCAGAACGTGGCGTGCACCGGATGGTGCGCATCTCTCCATTTGATGGACAGAAGCGACGACAGACCACCTTCGCCATGTTTGAAGTGATCCCAGAGGTTGAGGATGATCAAGACGTGGTGTTGAATTGGGACGAGATTCGCGTTGACACCTTCCGCTCCAGTGGCGCGGGTGGTCAACACGTCAACAAGACCGAGTCGGCGGTTCGTCTCACGCACCTTCCCACCAACATCGCCGTGTCAAGCCAGAATCAGCGCTCGCAGATGCAGAACCGCGAGACCGCGGAGAAGATGCTGCGGGGTAAGTTGATCGAACTGAAGATTCGCGCGCGCGAAGATGAGCTGGCACGCGTGCGCGGCGAGACCGTAGTCGCTGGCTGGGGGAGCCAGATTCGCAGCTACGTCTTTCACCCGTATCAGATGGTGAAAGATCACCGCAGTGGTCACCAGACTGCAGATACCACTGGCGTGATGGACGGCGACTTTGACCCCTTCATCCTTGCGGAACTTGAACGGCTGGCGATCGGCGCACCTGTGGCAGCGGCGGGGCCAGACGATGAGTAACCTAGAGCCCATGAACACTGATGGCTCTGCAGAGCTTCTGGCAGTTGAGCCGGTCGTTACGCTGCGAGATGTCCGCGTTCAGTATCCGAGTGGACACACCGCACTCGCCGGCGTCAGCCTCACGATCAACCCTGGTGAGTTCGCCTTCCTTGTTGGGCCTTCTGGCGCGGGGAAGTCTTCGCTGATCGGCCTCCTCGTGCGCGACGTGATCCCCCTCTCTGGTGAAGTGCATGTTGCCGGACACGCGGTACACACCCTTCAGCCGAGCGAGGTCCCCTACTTGCGTCGACGTGTTGGCGTGGTCTTCCAAGACTTCCGACTCCTGCAGCGACGCACCGTTCGCGAGAACACCGCATTTGCGCTGGAGGTCACCGGTGCGCCACGCGAAGAGGTTGACGCCGCTGTTGAGCGCGCCCTTCGCATTGTTGGGCTCACTGCGCTCGCCGAGCGATATCCCGACGCGCTCTCGGGCGGCGAGCAGCAGCGCGCCGCGATTGCGCGCGCCATTGTTGGCAACCCTGAGCTGCTCATTGCCGATGAGCCAACCGGAAACCTCGATCCGCTCATCAGCTGGGAGATCATGGAGCTGCTCGGGCAGATCAATCAGCTTGGCGTCACCGTCCTTGTCGCAACACACGATTCAGACGTAGTCACCACACTGCGCAAGCGTGTGATCGGACTTGAGGGTGGACGCCTTATCCGCGACGAAGCGCGTGGGACATACCATCGTGCAGGGTGAGCGGGTGAGCGGTGAAGGGGGTCGTTCGTGAGTAGGGCACAGAACGGTCGACTGATTCGCCTGAGCGTCTCCGCCGCGTTGAATGGTCTCTCACGCAACAGGCTCGCCACGGTTGCCGCCACCATGACCATGACGTTGATGCTGCTCGTCCTCGCCTCAGTCCTTGTGATTCGCGCTGGGCTTGATGCTGCGCTCAGCTATGCGGACTCCAAGGTTGAGGTGGTCGCCTACCTGAAGGTCGGCGCCTCCGAAGAGCGTGCGAACTCACTGCGCAACGAGATCCTCAAGATCGACGGAGTGAAGGAGGCCACGTACATCACCGCTGATGAAGCGCTCGCTGCATTCCGTGAGCGGCTGAAGGAGCGCGGTGAGCCAGACCTCACTGGTGAGCTTGAGCAGAACCCGCTCCCCGCAAGCTTTGAGATCGCGCTGGACAGCCCAAGTGAGACGGCGAGCGTTGCAGACGCACTCAGTCGCCTCCCCTCTGCCGCGCTCTTCTCGCGCATCGTTGATGGTCGTGCCGTTGCGGAAAGTCTTGCCAGCATCACTTCGGCGCTTCGTATCGCCGGCCTCATTGTCCTGATTGGATTCTCGTTTGCCGTCCTCGCCGTGGTCGTCAACGCGATTCGCCTGGCGATCCTTGCGCGAAGTGATGAGATTGCGATCATGCGCCTTGTTGGCGCAACGTCAACCTGGGTGAGACTTCCATTCATCATTGAGGGGTTGATCATTGGGGGCGCGGGTGCGCTGATCACCCTCTTCATCTTCGGAATCCTTGGTGCTGGGATCAGCACCGTCATGCTGAACCTCTTCCGTGTCCTACCAATCGAGACGTCTGGAATCTTGCTCGGAGAGGTTGCAATCACGGTGTTGCTTGCCGGGTTTGGGCTCGGCGCACTCGGTGCACTACTCTCACTTCGTGGTCGACTGAGCTCATAACAGCGTCGACTTAACTGGTAGCGGCAAGGAGGGCGTGTGCAGCAACGTTTTGGTCTGAGCGGTAAC